>OOCV01000016.1_pt1 | contig 219877 bp, 148 predicted proteins | sample 1671061 | NCBI WGS metagenome assembly OOCV01 (sample SAMN06348118, study PRJEB24527) | human gut metagenome | biome: human gut; feature: ankylosing spondylitis patient; material: feces | host: Homo sapiens | place: China | collected 2015-10
ACGACTCATAAATCTACCCTTAATCGTGTATTGGATGATAGTTGCGGATTTTAGGAAAAATAGGATTTATTTTACTTTACAATCACTTTTTCTATACGTCCGTCAGAATACTTCAGGATGTTTATGCCTTTCTGAGGAGCATCAAGAAGCTGACCATTGATTGAATAGCGTGCTACGACCTTATTATCTGCATTATTCTGAATACCGTCTACACTTGCGGTACCATCATAAATAAAATTAATAGTAATTTCAGAATCAGGCAGCATAGATTTAGATCCCTGAGCTGATATTTTCACTGTAGTTGTACCTGCAGCAACAGGAATCCACTCTGTATCAGTTGAGATATCAATAGTTTTGCCAGCATTTGCATTGGCATTCTTCTCTATTGTTCCTTCTTTATCCAAATTTGAACAATTCTCAGCACAGCAGGCAGCAAATGAGCCATTAGGCAAAGCAGTAACATTAAAAGTAACTTTACAGCTCTGAGATTCTGCAGAGTTATTCTTAATAAGAACTCCACTTAATGGAATCATAGGCACCTGTACAACTTCAAAAGAGCCATCAGGATTAAATACAAAATCTTCCTTATAGCCTATCTTATCCATTGTAAGAGTTGCACCATTTTCAATGGTATTGCCGTCACCATCAACGAATATAAAATTCTGTGCATTCATTGCTACACAGCTAAATAACAAAGCGATACAAAGAGTAAATAACTTTTTCATCTTGTTCTTTTATTAAAATGTTAAAATTGTTTTTTATAGTAGGATTGAAAGAGGGTATCAATGAGAGTGCATAAAAATGAAATACACTCTCATCGACATTATTTATCATTCATTCGGCTGTGCGTCGTCTTCAGTACTGATAACGGGTACTTTAACTACCTGCTGAACACCACTATTGTTATATACGAATGCTACAACCGACATATTTTCAGCCTTCCAGTCTTCATTCAAGACGTAAGTGCTTGTTACTGTCTTTTCTTCGTCCCAAGCTATGCTGAAATCTTCTCCGTCCTGTCCGTTGACAGCTGTGCGGAATACATGATTATGCACATATTGAGTATTGACAGATCCGTCTGGCATATACTGAATGTTTGTTATATTGTCTTCAGTAAGCCAAAGCTGCAGTTTACCTGTAACATCAAGCACGCCTTTTGCATTAACATTTATGGTTACGGTTCTTGTAGCCTCATCATAAGATGTTGTTGCATCAAGTGTGAGCGGAGCAGAAGCCTGCAATGCGTCACGGACAATTGTTCCCCAAGACTGATATGTACTTGAAACCGTTTTTCTGTCAATAACGCCGGTAGGCTGTGCATCAATGCCCCATGAATCAAAATAGTAATCACCTGTTTCAGTCCACAATGGGAAAGGCTGATTAGTTACAGTCTTAGAGAACGGACCACTATGAATACCCACAGCGATGACATTCTCTGCGCCATACTGCTCTTGCAGGCTTTCAATCATTTCTGAAGCATTCGGACAGTTAACGCAACGCTGTCCTGTGAAGTCTTCAATCAATACACGTTTCGCAACTTCTACAGGCTCCACTTCAATAAAGCGGTCGTCCTCATCAATGTTGCTACATGCCATCAGAGAAAGTGCTGCCGCACAGATGGCAAACTTATTATATATGTTATTTTTCAGCTTCATCTCTGTTTAGAAGTTATAGTTGTACGAAAGTGTTACACCCTTGCTTGCCGGAACGTAACGGCATACACCGCCTGAGCAGTTATATCCTGCACGTGTACGGCCATAGCCGAGCTGTATACGGTGTGATCCTTTGTTGAATGTTACGTATCCCTGATAGTAATGAAGGTCTGTCACGCCGCTGTTATACTCGTCGGCAATTGTGAACATCCAGTTGGGAAGCACTGACAGCTCCAACAGAGCATACCACCAGTCGCCGAGGTCGTCGTCTGTAGACAGATACTGAAGTTCGCCGCGCAAAGTGAATTTATTGTTGAACTGATATTTTGCATCAGCGATGAAGATGTCTGAATGGATCATACCACCTTCACCCTCTACTATTGTCTTATTGTAGAACTGGTTCATGTACATGAGGTTGAGCTTGAACTGACGTGTCAGCTTCTTCTCAATCTGTACGTTCAAGTCCTGATAGAAAGTCTCGTCGCCCATCTTCCAGAAAGCAGAGCCATATCCGTCTGTGCCTGCTCCACCCACTACGTTAGTATCAATACCACGAATGTGAGAGAAGTTCACTTTTACGTTTGTGCCATACTTACCGCCAAGGAGTGTATGACGCTTGAACTTATAGCCGAACTCACCCTGGAAGGCCCATTCGCCGTCAGGATTGGTTGCATAAGGATACATGGCAGCCAACGCATAAGTCTGGTCCATCGTAAATGCCGGCAGATGGTTTATGAACGATGATGTACCGTTAATTGTTCTTTTACTGCGGAACGACATGTTGTCGCTGCGCTTTGCCTGCAGCAATACGCTCAAGCCCCTCTTTGAATAAGAAGCTGACAACATTGCCACGTTTCCTTTACGATATATATATCCGTTGTCGAACGTCGGGTCTTGTGTCTTCCACGCATATTCTGCGAGAAGGCTGAAGTTTCCCTTCTGTAAATTTGCACGCACGTCAAAAGCGTTTACCGTTGTAGGCAGGTTAAGCTTGTGCGTAGCATCAACCATGACGTCTTCTTCTTTCTCGTACTTGTTTACCCATGAAGCACCGAGTGTAAGATATGTTCCGCTGTTGCTCAGGCCCTTGAACCACTGGTCGAGACCGAGTTCAACGTCTGCACCAGACACCCATGAGTCGTTGTGTGACCAATATCTGCGCTGCTTACCGCTAAGAGCCTTTATCGAAACTCCGGGCAGCGGCTTTATTGTCAGGCGTCCTCCAAGCAGAGAGTTGTCGATGCCCAGTGTGCGCTCCTCGTATGTACGGAGGATAAAGCCTGAACCGAACTGCTCGTAGAAGTTACCTAACGTAAGGTCCCAATTTTTAAAATGTGTTTTCAGATAGAAATAAGGAACTCCCCATCCCTTGTAGGCTTTTTCGAATCCGGGTAGAGGATGTTTCAGAAATTCGAAACGTGCTCCGGCATCGATATGCTCGCTCATTACATTCACATCAGCGAATGTGTTGGTCAAAGCCCATTCATTAACTTTTTCGGTGCCAATTGCTTCATCGTCTTGCGGAATAAGGATGTCGCTCTGGATACTTCCGCTGACGGTTATCTTTTTTTCTTCTGTCTCTTGTGCCATTGCTGTCAAAGACAAAGCAGGCATAAGCAAGAGACAGAAAATTTTATTATACTTGTGCATAAGTGTCAATTATTCTATAGTCAGCACTATGTGACATTATTTGTTTACGAGCTCTCTCACTTTCTCAATGAGTTCCTGTTCAGCTCCTTCTGTGTATCCGTTGTGTTTATAAACAATATTACCATTTCCGTCAACGATCAGTGTGTAAGGAATCATCTGAATTCCAAGTGCACGCTTGAAATCGCTGTTCGGGTCAAGCAGTACTTCGTACGGCCACTCATGACTGTCAACAAGAGGTTTTACCTTGTTGATGTTCTGTGCTTGGTCAATAGAAACGGCTATCACCTTTACGCCGGTCTCTTCCTGCCACTCTTCATAAACTTCGCTGATGGCAGTCAGCTCACGGTTGCAAGGCTTGCACCATGTGGCAAAGAAATCAATGATGAAAGGTTTGCCATTGTTTGACAACGTGTCTGTTCTCACTGTCTTACCATTAATGTCTTTAAGTGTTACAGACGGTAACTGCGCATTTGCAGAACACAATATTCCTAGCGCAAAAACAATTGATAATAAAAATTTTTTCATTATTAATGCAATTTTACTGTTTTAACTTGCACAAAACTAGTAATAATTTTGAAACACACCAACTTTTTTATTAGAAAAAATGCATAAAATTATTTGTTTATGATAAATATTCTGACTAAACGCCCTATTTAACAAACATTAACTATAAAGATGCAATTTTTATGCATAAATTGTTCTTTTATAGAAATGACTTAGCCGTTTTTTCTTTATTTTTTCCTTTTTTAGGCTATTGCATACCTTCGTGATAACTAAAAAGATTATATAATAACATTATGCAAAGTAAAACTATCCGGCATTTTTCGATGTGAAAACTTTGCGCCTTATACGCCCCGTTATATCATGGCAATAATTATTGCTGCTCATATTTCTGCAAATTTAAGTGTAAAACGGACATTATTCTTTTATTTTCAAACACATGACAGGTCAATAAAAAACAAAAGTCAATATTGTCATTTTAACAACAAAATGCACCAGGCAGAAAAGCAGTAAAATGATACGGAAAAATTATCAAAACACTAAAAAAATTAACGCCCTATATATAAAATAGGTGTAAAGCCTTGATTAATATCAAGAGCTGCTGAATGGGCCTGACAATAGAGATGCTTAATAAGGGAACAAAAACACATCATGCAGCGGCATAAATACAAAGTATATCTATGTAAAAAAATCAGAAGCAAAGACGCCTGATAATGCGGCGAGAAAGAAGGCTGGCATAAGTCCGAAAAATATTTACATTTAAAGCTAAACGTAACATCTTTATGACACTGAAAATCACGTAACAATAATAAACATGTTAGAAGTTATCGGACATCCATTTGTAACTTTGCAGGCAGAAAAGCGCACATTATGTCATTTAAGTTTTGTCATGATTTTCAGGCAAAATAGAAAACAAAATTAACGGAACAGGCTTTAAAAATAAAAAATTATTTACGATGCCCATCAAAATGGCACGTTTTACATGCCGAAACAATGCCTTTTACGACTTAAAACACGGCTTTTGAAGGCTTAAAATAATACATATTTTGGTGAAAAAACATATGTTTTAAGCCTAAAAAGGACGGGAAAAATTGCACACTTTGACACACATACGATTAAAGACCCTAACAATCAGGAAGTTATGCTTGCACGCGTTTTCAAGCAATATTTACGGACAAAAGATTTTATTTTTGAAATAACGCAGTTTAGAAGCGTCATTAAAATCCAATATGTAAGCAAAACGCACATAACGGCAGCAATATGACTCTGATTCGAACGCAAGCTATACCTCAGCTGCAATGCCGTATCCGGGCTTGCGAAATAACAACATTTCATCTGCATTTATTTTGCTTTTCGAGCAGTTTGCACTATCTTTGCATTAAGTGGAAAATGGCTTTGCCTATATTGAAGGCAAAAGATTAAGCTGTTTGAAATGAAAGGCTGCAATAAATACATAATATTCTGCCAGGCAATGAAAAGGTTGTTCAGAAACAAGACGGGCGTCGGAGTTTCTGAATGGCAGCTGAAGACATTGACCGGTGGAAGGAAAAAGAACATTGAGAACGCTGCAAGGACGAAAGTCTTTGTTCTAGCGGCATACACGGCCGAAGAAGCTGCCGGACTGCCGGCTCACGGAATCAAGAACCTATAGAATGGAAACATTAAAAGAGAAAACAGCCAAAGGGCTGATATGGGGGCTGATGAACAATGGCTCCACGCAGATTTTAAATCTGATATTCGGCATATTCCTTGGCCGGCTGCTTACGCCGTCTGATTACGGAATGGTAGGCGTGCTGACCATATTCACCGCAATAGCCGGCAACCTGCAGAGCAGCGGATTCACTCAGGCACTGACAAACATGAAGCATCCTGAAAGCCGCGACTATAATGCGGTGTTCTGGTTCAACGTTATCGTAAGCATCAGCATCTACACCATTCTGTTCTTCTGCGCCCCGCTCATATCGCTGTTTTTCCATCAGCCAGCACTGACCGAGCTGTCGCGCTTCGTCTTTCTAAGTTTTGTTATATCGTCGTTCGGCATTGCCCACGGAGCATACATGTTCAAGAACCTCATGGTAAAGGAAAACACCGTGACGGGATTTGCAGCACTGGTGACATCAGGCATAGTGGGAGTGGTGCTTGCAATAAACGGACAGTCTTACTGGAGCCTGGCATGGCAACAGATTATATATATCACCATAATCAACATAGGGCGCTATTTCTACACGCCATGGCATCCTACGCTCCACATAGACCTGCGGCCAATAAAGAAGATGCTTAACTTCAGCATGAAGATTTTGCTGACGTCAATAATCAACACGCTCAACAGCAACATACTTGTGTTCATCTTCGGACGCCTCTACCCCATAAAGGCTGTGGGAAGCTTTACGCAGGCCAACAAATGGAACACCATGGCCTATTCGTTTCTCAGCGGAACGATGGCGCAGGTGGCACAGCCGGTAATGGCACAGGTTACGGGCGACAACGAGCGTGAACGCCGCGTGTTCCGCAAGATGATGCGCCTCACGGCCATGCTTTCCTTTCCTGCCATGTTCGGTCTTGCCATGGTGGCCGAAGAGTTTATCCTGCTGACCATCCACGAGCAGTGGCTAAGCAGCGTGCCACTGCTCCGCATTCTATGCATCGGCGGAGCATTCATGCCGCTTTACACTCTGTATCAGAACCTTATGATAAGCCGCGGACGCAGCGACATATACCTATGGTGCACCGTTGTGCAGATTGTCATACAGATAGCCATCGTCGTGGCATTCGCCAAGTTCGACATGCAGGCAATGGTATGGGCATATACAGCCGGAAACATTGTGTTTATCGGCATATGGCAGTATTTCTTAAACAAGCTTACAGGCATACGGACTATAGAGATAATGCGCGATATATGCCCGTTCATGATTTCAGCGGCTGCGGTCATGGCTGCGGTGTGGCCGCTTACAGCTCCAATATCCAACCTATGGCTGCTGCTTATCTGCCGCTTTATCCTTGCCGCCGTTCTTTATCTTGCGATAATGCGACTGGCGCATGCCGAGATTCTGAATGAAGCTATCGAGTTTGTCAAGAACAGGAAAAAGCGATAAAGACGATAAGCCCAAATCGGCCATTAGGATTCGGTCGGGATTTTTGCTTTATATTGAGCGGATTTTCGTTTGATTGCGGCTATGCCAAGAAAAGCGGACTAAAATACGGACGAAAGCATGAATGCACAAAATATATAAAATAATGTGCTGTTTAATAACCGGTTGGTGTCTAGACTAAAAGAAACGGCTGCACATCTTTCGCGCCGTGAGATATGCGAAATTGGCTATACTGAAAGGGCAACGCCCACGGAACATTGCGGCAAGCATCTTGAACAGCGGTCCTGACGGACGATAAGGCAGAAGGCCGTAAGCCTCGTCAAAGCTGTATCCGTCAGTGCGCACACAACGCAAGGCATTGATCATGCCCAGCTGCAAAGGCACGGCATACACGCGGCGCGAGTCGTTCTCTGTAAAGAAGTCAAGCACTATGCGGTTTGCCTTCAGATATGAACGCAGATGTCGTTCCGAACGTGTATGTGTATAAGAAGCCGTGTTTTCGTCGCTGTAATAATAAACAACATCGTTGATAAACGACCGCTTGGCGTAGAACATCAGCCTCGTCATTATAGAATAATCCTCGCTATAGTCTACTCCCGGCACAAGGGTTATGCCGTGGTCGGCATACAGACTGCGGCGGAAGAGCCGTCCCCACATGCGGTTTGACACTATGTTCTGGCACAGCATAAGCGAGAGATAGCGCCTGGTGTCGCGGCTCTGGCATGGAAGCACCGGCTCAGACAGTCCTGCCGACGTGAAGCGCTGCCACGCCCCGTCTACCACATCAGCACCGCTGCGCTCCATCTCGGCGCACAACAGCTCTACAGCCCGCGGGGGCATATAGTCGTCGCTGTCGGCATGCATGATACATTCGCCTGTTGCGGCAGCAATGGCCACGGCACGCGTAGCACCCACTCCGCGGTTCACCTCATTGTCTATTATGCGCACCTGCGGAGCACGGTCAGGATAACGCTCTATGACTGAGCGCAAGATGCTTATGCTGCGGTCTGGAGTACAGTCGTTTACAAACACATACTCCATGTCGCGATGTGTCTGCTCGAACAGCGAAACAGCACAACGCTCAATATACTTTTCCACCCCGTAGACGGGCACAAGCACTGATACCTTCATAAAATCTCTTGCGTTAAGCGTTAAACCAATCTTACAGCCACACCGTTATCCTCACAGGCAGCTGCCGTTTATCCCAGCAGATAGCCTGCAAGCAGAGTGCCGTTATATGCCCAAAGCCACAGCGTAAGCACAACGAGCAGCACGCGCAGCCATGTTCTGAACCTTCCGTTCTCAGCCTGTTTCACAACAAATGCCATTGCCATAGGCATTACAAACAGCCAGTGGGCACCCATTATATACACTTCGTTGATGCCGAAGCCAAGTCCCATGTGCAGGAACATGTCGAAAGCAAAGCCGCCCAAAGCCATCCAAAGGAAGCGCGAACGGCGTCCGCACCATATTCCGCCGATAAACAGCAGAACAATGACAGCCTCAACCACGTAGTTGATAATCCAGCTGTAAGGCACTATCACCGGCCTGCTGCGCAGCGTATCCTGCAGCAGATGCTGGTCGTGCAGCTGTATAGACTCGCCAAAAAGGTTCTCTACAGCCGTTTCAGAGCGCGAAGTAGAAATGTCTGTCCACTTGATAAATTCGCCCTTGCCCATCGGCTTGCCGGTATGCTTGTTCCATGCCTTCTGGTGGTCTTTCACATATTTTGCCTTCACACGCTTGTTCATCTCTTTTGCAAAGGCTTTTTTTATCTCGGCACTGTCCTTCAGCGACGTTGTGTCGGCAAATGCATTGAACAGTTTCTGACGTGTCTCGGCACTCTTTTTCAGCCGTGCTTCGTGGCGTGCCTTTTCTTTAGGCAATACGAAAGTGCGGTATTCCCATCGTGCAAAAACCCATATAAGGGCTGAAGGCAGCAGCACGGCAAGCAGCAGATACTTGATGCGGAAGAACTTCTTTCCGTTGGTAAAGAGCGCATATATGAATATCTTCACGCCGTTGCTAAGCGTCACGCCGGCCGTAACAAAGAACAGCAGCACCGTCTGCCAGATGCTTAACCTTGTGCCGTTCTGTATTTTCAGGCCTGATATATACAACGCGAACACAAGCAGGAACATCGACACGCAGAAATGATCGGGCACTACGGCTGCAATCATGACATACGCAAACGAGAACAGCATGGCCGAAAGCACCGTGGCCTCAAAACGCCGTATCTTTATTATGTCGCGGAAGATGCGGAAGATGAATATAAACGAATAGAATGCAAAGAACAGGAGCGGAACAGCCACTATAAACTGCACAAGGTTTAGTCCTGTCATATCCATCAGCCAGCCGTCGAGCAAGGACAGCGGCCAGACCATGAATGAAAGGAACGGATGGCGGTAAACATTATAGTTGGCTTCCCAATACGTAACCATAGAATAGGTTATCGGGTCGAAGCCTGACACTACAAAGTTCTTTATAAATATATTCCAGTGCGCCCCGCCTGTATGCAGAAACGTATTGAAGGTCTTGCTTATCATCATTGCGTGCAGAGCAATCAGCACACAGAGAGCGCAGACCGACGCGGCCATTTCCTCGCGCCTTATTTTAAACATTCTGAAAAATTTCTTCATATCGTTTGTTTATATTTTCTAAAATCCAAAATTCCTGACAGCCTAATGTCCCTCATTGCGTCAGCCAAGCATCAAGCCAATCTGTCAGGCATGCCGGTCTATTCGCGGCAGTCTCACCGCCACGAAAGCGTCAAAGGCTATTTTCTGAAAGGCTTATAGTGGCTTTCGTTGGCAAAGTCAAGCAGTTCGAAGTCGCCCCTGCTGTCGCCATAAGCCGCAAGCCAATAGCTATTACGACCGGGATAAAGCTGTATCAGGCGTCTCACTTTCTCTTCGCCATAGCAGTTTTTTGAGATAAAACGCCCCGTAACAACCCCGTCGCGCTCCTCTATCATGGTGCCGATGACCGTCACGCCGTCAAGTCCGGCAAAGAACGGTTCCACCCAGTTGTTTATACTCGCGCTTACAATAACCACCTTGCAGCCTTCCTCAAGCACCTCGTTAATCTTCTGTATGCCTTTTGGCCGCAATAAAGAAATGTTCTCACTCGCAAAGCGCACGCACCATTTGTTGAACTCGTCGAGCTTCATCCCTCCGAAGCAATGGGCAAAGACTTTCTGCTTTACCTTCCAGTTGGGATAAAGGCCAAGCTTCATCAGCAACAGCAACGGCAGATAGCGCAGCATGCAAAGAAAGAAAGCCTTGTCGCCACGGACGAACCTTATAAACTCCAGAAGGGTGTCGCGGTTGGTCAGTGTGCCGTCGAAATCAAAGGCGTGTATCTTTAATGTACTATCCATAATCTAAATCACAAAAAATGCTTTATACGCTTAAATCAGCTATTGTCCTTACTTTATTACATATATCAGCACAAGGAACGTAAGCGCCCATAGCAGCACCACGCACTGCGTGAACCTGTCGCGGAGCATCATCTTTGTAGGGTCGCCGCTCCTCTTGTCAACAACGGTTATCTGTATGTAGCGCAACAGTCCGAGCAGCACGAAAACCGAAGTGAGATAAAGCAGGTCTGAATGGAAACGGTTAACCACCTCGGGCGACACGGTGTACATGATATAGCATACAAGCGTCACCGACGCCGTGATGGTTATTGCCTGATTTATGAAGGTAAGGTTATACCTTATAGTATTCTTTCTCGGCGGCTCTCCCGTCTCGTTCATGCGCAGCACATCGTCGCGTCGCTTGGCAAACGAGAGGAAAAGAGTGAGCAGGAAGGTCATCAGCACGAGCCACTTGCTCAGGGCTATGTCCGTGGCAAAACCTCCGGCAAGCACGCGCAGCACAAAGCCGAAAGCTATGATGCAGACATCTACAATGGCATACTGCTTCAGCTTAGAACAATAAAGAATGTTCAGAATATAATAAATAAGGATTACCAGTCCTACATTTATAACATGGCTGTATGTATCGAGCAGACACACCGTTCCTACCGACAGCAGAAACATTAGAGCCATAAGGGCCCAGGCACTCCTGACGCTTATGGCGCCCGATGCTATTGGCCGCTTGCACTTAACGGGATGGCGGCGGTCGGCCTCAACGTCGATAATGTCGTTGAAGCAATAGACCGACGACGCAATGAAACTGAATGCAAAGAACGTTACGACCGATGCCCTTATGTCAGACGGGTCGAGCAGACTTCCGCCGAAGAACATGGGTATCATCACGAACACATTCTTTAGCCACTGGTGCGGACGTATCAGTTTTAACAGATTACTTTTCATTACTTCTCGTTTTTAATTTCATTTTGCCGACCAGGCCGAAGACTTGCTCTCCCAGCAGGGCCATATGCCTCAGGCCGCCCGGTCAGTGCCATGCATTATCAATATCCGTCACATGCCGTTGCCCGCTATATGTTCTTCGGCAAGAATCCTATCACGAACGACACAAGTCGGTGCAACAGCCACGCAAGTACAAGAGAAACGGCTATCATGATAAGAGCCGTAAGACAGTAACCCAGCTTGTAGGGGGTTATGTATTTCATGACAAACTGTATGTGGATGAGATAAAGCTCAAGGCTTACCGTGCCCACAAAGGCAAGTGCCCGGCAGATAATAGCGGGCGTATGGCACAGCAGCTTCACAAGCAGCAATATCATCGACACGGTGAGCGGAATGTAGACCATGCGCTCAAGGAACAGCGGGAAACGGCCTCGCCACGACTCCTCGAACTCCACACACATGGCCAGACTCATGACAAAAATCAGCAGCACGAGCCACAGCGACGAGCCGTCGAGGCTGCGTCCGCCCTTTACGAGCGCACCGCAGTTGATGCCGATAAGAAATATAGGTATGCGGCTGAAGAATATCTCCACATGCCCTACAACCTTATGCACAGGCGGATAATACTGCACCATGACGGCAAGCACCATAGCGGCCACCGCAAGCCAACGGTATTCGGGATGCTTCTCTATGAGTTTCATGTATGCCGGGGCAAAGGTGTACATCATCATTATGGCAGGGATAAACCAGAACGTCAGGTCGTCAATGCGCCAGAAGCTCCAGTTTATCAGGATGTTTGCAACGAGGTCGGGCACGTTGCGGCTGTAGCCTCCGCCGGGAGTGTTGATAAACGCCGGAATGTAATACAGGCAGGCCATAAGTATCCATGCCGGATAGATGCGTATGTAGCGGCGCCAGAAAAAGTTTTTCAGCGTTGGCTTCTTGCTCCATGCATACCACAGGCCTATGCCGCTGAGGAAGAGGAACATGTCAACGCCCACATTTCCGCACCTCACAAAGCCGTACATCGGATTGCTCTTGGGCATCCACACATGGAACAGCATGACAAATATCATGGCCAGTCCCATCAGTTCGCTGCGGTAGCGGCTTATGTCCGAAAGGTTTATGGCTTTTATCATATCTTCAGCTTTGGTTTTGGAATATAGCGGAACATCAGCTTAAACAGCCATGCCAGAAGTATCGACGCAACGATATACGTGATCAGTCCGGTGTAGATGTATCCGCGGTAAGACATCTTTATAATTATCTCGCGCGTGATGGGGTGCATCACGAACAGCGCCGACGATATGGCACCGAACCATACGCACGGGGCAAGTGCCTTGTCGGGTATCAGTTTCATGGTGGCAACGGCTCCGGTTACGATGAACAGCGGCACAAACAGCCACGACCAGAAATAGAAACTGCCTATGAACACGATGAATGCCGACACCACTACTATGGTGAGATTTATCGGCAATGGCAGGTTGCGTCCGTGGCGGGCATAGAGTATGCCGGCACCAAAGGGCAGCATGCCGCCTATAAAGTTGTAACGTATGCGGTTGAGAATCTCGCCTCCCTCATCGACCGACGGCGGAAAAAATGCCTGGACAGCCGTGCACAGCACTATCAGAGCCAGCGTAACAGCCGAACTGCGGCGATAGAGCACAAGACGGTAGACGATGTAGAGCTGAAGCATGAGTCCGAAATACCAGTAAGGCCCGGGCTTTATGATGTGGTCGGGGTCGGGCATCAGGTTGATATACATCAGCAGCTGGGCTATGACGCGGCCCACGGTGTAGCCGTGATAGCCGTGCGGATGGAGATAGCTCACCACGGCGAAGCCTATATAGCCAAGGAACATAAGGCGCAGCAGCTTGGCATAATGGAAGCCGATGAAGGGCAGCGCCCTTACTCTCGTCGGTGTGCTGCGCTCATACTTGTAGACGAGGCCGAAGCCGCTGATAAACAGAAACACGGGCACTCCGTAGTGTCCGAAAAACGACATAACGTGTATAAACAGGTTGTCATCGAGCGTCAGCATGCGCTCAAGCAGCTGTCTCGGCTTAGATGCCGTGAAGGTGTATTCGTTCTCCTTTACGGCAAAGCCCAGAAAGTGGCAGTAGTTGTGAAGAATTATTCCCAGTATGGCTATGCCCCTGAGGGCCTTCGACTCAGCCATGCTCAGCAGTTCTTTTTTCATTGTCTTAAGTTATTTTTGTCACGGCGCCATAGCCGCGCTGCCCGCACCTCACCGGTTGCGGCGGCCTGCGCGTCAGTCTTCAACGCCGAGTTTGTCATAGTCGGTAGTGTTCTTTAACATTCTTGGTCTCTTTTCGTTATACCCGTCGCTCAGCACGTTCAGGTCGTCGCGATAGTGGGGCGAGCTTATGCCGCCCAGATACAGCAGCAGATGCGGCAGCGCGTCGGTCATGTAGCGTCGGTCTTTGGCCTTCACTATGTCGTTGAACAGCGACGGATGACCAACCATAAAGCTGTGTGAGCACCATATCCAGAACGGTATGTCGAACTCCTCGCGTGCCAGGCGCGCCGTTATCTCAGTAGAGTGCATGCGGCCGTAGAAGTGGACGTCGCCCTCATAGCACTCCTCGCCATGGTCGGGCACATACACCACGATGGCGTCTTCGTCCTCGAAGCGCTTTATTATCTGGTCGACAATCGAGTCGTTATACAATATTGCGTTGTCGTAGTCGGCAAGCACGCGCAGCTCTTTCTGCTTGAGCTCGGGCCTGTCGTAGTCTTCCGGATTAAAGTGTCTGCGGTCTCTCGGGAAGCGCGTACGATAGTCAACGTGCTGCCCCTTCAGATGGAATATTATCAGATTGTTCTCTCCGTTGTTGCGCTGCAGCCTGTCATAGTCGCCCAGCAGTCCGTCGTCGTACCGGTATAGCCGCGTGTTGCGCGTGTCGAACATGGCGTGGCTCAGCTGCGGATTGTTCAGGAAGAAGCCGCCGCTGAAGTCGTAGACAGCCTCCTTAGCCTGAGGCAGAAACTGGTTGGTAAGGAACGTTACATGATATCCTGCCTTGCGGAACAGTTCGGGGAACAGCGGATAGTCGCACCATTCGCCCTTGTCGCCCACTGTATAGAGCGAGAAGAGAGCCTTGAACACAAAGCTCGTAAGATTCCACGGCGCCACAACGTCGCTGAACGGTATCAGCTCGCCCTTCTGAGCGCGTGCCTCCTGTCTTGGCGTGGTGTCTTTATGGTATCCGTACAGTCCGGCATGATGGCGGTTGTAGCTCTCGCCTATTATCAGCACGATATTCTTGCTGCGGAACGAGCAGCTGTCCACCTTTGCCTTGTCGATATTTTCCACCAGGGTCTTCACCTGCTTGGCCGTAAGTTCGTTGGCATATATGCTGAACATCAGGCGGTAGCCGGGCAGATACAGCTGGGCCTTCTCCTTCTTGGTCAGTTCGTGCTCCACCTGCCCTATGTTGTCGTAGGACATCAGGCGCACAAAGGCCGTCTTGTCGGCAAAACACTTGACCGTGCTGACCACAAACATCACAAGGAACAGCAGTCCGAGCCACGGCTCAGCCATGCGCCACCATCCGGGCACGCCTAAAGCCATGCCGGTCTTGGCCTCCAGCCAGGCCTTGCACTTGGGGCGGTTGTGCCATATAAGCACCCATGCCACATGGGCAAGCAGCACTAGCAGCACCCAGCCCAGACGGCTGAACACCACGGAGCCCGTGAGATACGACTCGAGAAACTCTGCCGCCTCGCGGCTGTCGGTTTCGCCCACAAGCAGCAGCATCGTGGGGGTTATCGTCGTGTCGAACTTCACGAAGCAATAGACGTCGACAAGCACTATCATGTAAAAGAATACGTAGATAAAACGCTTCAGCCACTTGGCCACGCTGCGCGGCAAGAGCCACAGCACAACGCAGATTATGCTCACATCGAAGAACAGCTCGTAGGGCGCAAGCGGCCATGCGTGATATCCGCGCTTGTCGGGCACTACGGCATAAGTGCACACGATGCCGAGCACATACATGAATACAAAGAAAGCGGCATTGCCTTTTATCGGCTTGAAGATATTGGTGAACACACGTCCTGCCAGATTCAGTATTTTCATCAAATTCTAAATATTTTTGGCAAAATTACATCTTTTTATTGTATCTGCAATGCAAATGCACCGCAAATCGAATGCGGCAAAGATAAATCACACATATTTTATTATATATAGATACGTTTAATGCGCAAAAGAATGAAACGCAACGGCGTAAATAACTAAAAAAGCATAAAAAATGTTTTGTAATGTAACGCAAACATTGTACCTTTGCGACTTCTTTAAAACAAATAACATTTCAGAATAACAACAAATCAGAACAAATGGAACCTTTTGCATTCAGGCCGCGCCTGCTGTCAACGCTGAAAAGCTATAACCGCAAGACGCTGATGGCAGACATCATGGCCGGAGTAATAGTAGGCATTGTGGCCCTGCCGCTCGCCATAGCCTTTGGTATAGCGTCGGGCGTAACTCCCGAGCAGGGCATAATAACCGCCATCGTGGCCGGACTTATCGTGTCGGTGTTTGGCGGAAGCAAGGTGCAGATAGGCGGACCCACGGGCGCCTTCATCATCATCATCTACGGCATAATACAGCAGTACGGCATGGAGGGTCTTGCCATAGCCACGCTCATGGCCGGCGCATTCCTCATCCTGTTCGGCCTGCTGCGCCTCGGAGTAATCATCAAGTATATACCCTACCCCATAATCGTGGGCTTCACGAGCGGAATAGCCGTAACCATATTCACCACGCAGATAAAAGACCTGCTGGGCCTTAGCATAACAGATGTGCCTGCCGACTTCATCGAGAAGTGGGGCGCCTACGCCGCCAACATAAGCACCATTGACATGTGGAGCGCCATCATCGGCGTGGCAAGCGTGCTGCTGATAGCCGTAACACCGCGTTTCAGCAAGAAGATTCCCGGCTCGCTGATAGCCATAATCGTTATGACGGTGGCGGCGCTGCTGCTGAAAAACTTTGCAGGCGTGACATCGATAGAGACCATTGGCGACAGATTCTCGATTAGCAGCGAACTGCCTGACGCACAGGTGCCGCAGATGACATGGGAGACAATAAAGAGCCTCGTGTCGCCGGCATTCACCATAGCCATACTGGGAGCCATAGAGTCGCTGCTGTCGGCAACAGTTGCCGACGGCGTAACTGGCGACCATCACGACTCTAACACCGAGCTTATAGCCCAGGGCATTGCCAACCTGGCATCGCCGCTGTTCGGCGGAATACCGGCAACGGGAGCCATAGCGCGCACGATGACCAACATCAACAACGGCGGACGCACGCCCGTGGCGGGCATCATACACGCTGCCGTGCTCATGCTGATATTCCTCTTCCTCATGCCGCTTGCGCAGTATATCCCCATGGCCTGCCTGGCAGGAGTGCTGGTGATAGTGTCATACGGCATGTCGGGATGGCGCTCGTTCACAGAGCTTATGAAGAATCCCAAGAGCGATGTGGCAGTGCTGCTGATAACGTTCTTCCTCACCATAATATTCGACCTCACCATAGCCATCGAGGTGGGCCTGCTCATAGCCTGCCTGCTGTTTATGAAGCGCATGGCCGAAACCACTGACGTAAAGGTGATTATGGACGAGATTGACCCCAACGACGAGCTTGACATCGAGCAGGGCAACCTTGAGCACCTCACTATACCCAAAGGCGTGGAGGTGTACGAGATTAATGGTCCTTACTTCTTCGGAGCCGGTAACAAGTTTGAGGAGGTGATGGCTGTGTTCGGCGACCGTCCTGTTGTGAGGGTGATACGCATGAGGAAGGTGCCATTTGTCGACTCAACGGGAATACACAATCTGAAGAATCTCTGTATAATGAGCCGCAAGGAGGGCATCGAGATAGTGCTGTCGGGCGTAAACAGCAATGTCCGGGCCGTACTAGAAAGGTCTGGCTTCAACGAGCTTATAGGCAAGGAGAACATCTGCGACCACATAAGCACTGCCCTTAAACGTTCAAAAGAGATTATCGGAGAGAACGCGTAAGTGAAAGTGAAAAACGAACAGTGAAAAGTGAAAAATCCAAATGTTTTGTGGCTTCTGATCAACCACTCAGCATTTGGATTTTTCACTTTTATTTTTTAATTTTCATTGCGCTCTACCCTATTTTTTTAATTAAGTTCCGATAATGCAACCTTAATATCTTCACTTTCGTAACCGGGACATAGGAAGTAAGCGGATTGAAAAATCCTGATACGCCATTCCGGCAGATTACAAATCAGCCGGAACAATAGTCTTGCTGCTACATATCCGTAAGCACAGATAGCAACAAGGCTATTGTTCTGTCGGATATGCACGTGTTGTTGAGCGCAGCGAAAAATTCGACAGCATCGAATATCAGGATCTGTGATCCGAAATTCATACCTATTAATCAAAAAAATAGGAAGCAAGCGGATTGAAAATCCTGATACGCTATTCCGGCAGATTGAAAATCAGCCGGCACATTAGCTTTGTTGGTATATGCCGTTTGTTTTTAAGCCACAAGACATTTGACTTTAACTTCTTTAACTACTCTAACTCCTTTAACTACTAAAATAAACTTTTAACCTCTCCAGAATTGCCATGCTCATCACGAAACCGTGGTTTGGTGCGAAAAATTGCACAAAATCGACATTTTTGGTAAAGTGTTGATATATCGGCTTTTACCAAGATTACGAAGCAAAAAGGCAATAGTTAAAAAACATTACTCGGCCACTTTTCACCCGTAAACGATAGGTTTAGCATCACAAAAGCATACGTTTACGACATTAAAAGCAGGCATTTGTGAACTAAAAAGGGCTGATTTTGATGTTGAAAACAGGCACAAAAACAAACGTATGTTAAAGAAACGTGGTATCAATGCCATTATCTTTAACATACGTTATAAGTTGATTTTCTAGAATGAAAAATATTTTTGTCCTGAGTTTTTTACCTATTTTCCAAAAAGATCATAACAAAATTATTAGAAATAATAAAGTAATAAAGTTATTAAATTGTCGTGTTTAATATAACGAAATAACTTCAATAGCAATTTACTATTATATAGATCTGAAAATATTATTGATTTTATAAAAATGCTTGTTTCAAATGATGACTTTGTCAATTATACTAAAATAATTCTTAAACAGCCTTCTACGGTAAAAAATATACTGATATTTGCATTTTTAAACCACAAAAATAACATTATCAGCAACGAAATTGCAACATTTATGCAAAAAAACATTATCTTTGAACTCGAACAAAAATAGATGTATCAAAAAATAAGATGAACCGAATTAAAACAGAACCTATTAAAAAGGATGTTTCACAAAATATGTTTTCTGCCGGAATTGGCAAAAGTTTCAATATGCAAATGCCTATTATCTAAACAGGCAACAATCTATCATTAAGATAAAGATGACTGATTAAAAAATCATATATTCTTAATGAACATGTGAAAATATTATCAATTAAGAATTGCATTAGAAAATTGTGACGAGAAATATACCAAAACTTACAGCTTATCAGCAAAAATTTATTGCATGGCAACTTGATCGTCGTCATTCTTCAAGCGATGATGACAAGTTTACTAGTGTTCTTGCCGAAGCTCAGGTTGATTTGAATCCTCACCAAGTCGATGCTGCTATATTTGCATTTAAGTCACCTTTAAGCAAAGGTGCTATTTTGGCCGACGAAGTTGGACTTGGCAAAACTATTGAAGCTGCATTAGTAATATCTCAGCAATGGGCTGAGCGGCATCGTCATATACTAATAATTACCCCTGCAACGCTACGAAAGCAGTGGAGTATGGAATTAGAGGAAAAGTTTTTCCTCCCATCTGTCATATTGGAATCAAAGAACTTTAACCGTATACTTGCGGAAACATACTCCAATCCATTTAATGACAAAAGCTATATAATTATCTGCTCTTATCAATTCGCAAAAAAACAGATTCTCCATATTGAACGTGTCAGCTGGGATCTTGTTGTTTTTGATGAAGCACATAAACTTCGTAATGTTTATAAATCAAGCAATAAAACAGCCCTCATATTAAGAGAAGGCCTGAAAAGCTATAAAAAGCTCCTGCTTACCGCCACACCTTTACAGAATAATGCCAAAGAATTGTATGGACTTATTTCAATTATTGACGACAATTATTTTGGCAGCCTTAAAAGCTTCAACAATCGATACGGCAAAACGGAGCTACGCAATGAATCTACTTACAAAGAGCTACGGAATCGTATACAGCCCATCATACACCGTACATTACGCAGCGATGTTCAGGAATATGTAAAATATACGGAACGTAAAGCTATGGTTCAGGAATATTATCCAAGCGAAGATGAACAGACCTTGGATGAAATGGTGAGCGAGTATTTGCAACGTGACGAATGTTTTGGCATTCCGCGCAGCCAACGCTCACTTATAACTCTTGTTTTGCACAAGCTTCTGTCGTCATCGACATTTGCCATAGCCGGCACACTGCAAACTATCATTGAACGTTTGGAAAATATCGTCAAGAATAATACATCAAGCGACAATGAGGATGCATCGTTAATGGACAATATCACCAACGACATTGAAGAAATTGACGAATATGAAGATGAATGGACGGACGAGGAAGATGAGAAATTTGACGAAGAAGAAAAAGAAAAGCGGACTTACACGGCAGAAGAGATTGAAGAAATAAAGTCAGAAATAAATGATTTAAAGGCAATCCACTCTCTTGCTCTTGGTATAGCCGAAAACACTAAAGGCGAATGTCTGCTTCAAGCATTAAAAATAGCATTTGAAGAAAAACGTAAGAACGGTCAACCTGAAAAGGCACTTATCTTCACAGAGAGTAACCGAACCCAGCAATATCTTAAACAGTTACTCGAAAGCAATGGATATGCCGGACGTATACTTTTGTTCAATGGAAGCAATACCGATCCAAAATCAAAAGAAATTTATTCGGCATGGAAAGAACGCTATGCCGGCACATCGCGTATAACAGGTTCTCTTACTGCAGATAAGCGTCAGGCTCTTGTGGATTATTTCCGTAACGATGCACAGATTATGATTGCAACAGAAGCCGCAAGTGAAGGTATCAACCTGCAATTCTGCTCATTGGTTGTCAATTTTGACTTGCCATGGAATCCTCAGCGTGTTGAGCAACGTATAGGCCGATGCCACCGCTATGGACAGAAAAACGATGTCGTTGTGGTCAATTTCATAAATAAAGCCAACAGAGCCGACCAGCGTGTTTACGAACTGCTTGACCAGAAGTATAAGCTGTTCAAGGGCGTTTTCGGCAGCAGTGATGAGGTATTGGGCAGTACAATGGATGGTATCGACTTTGAACACAGGGTACTCAACATCTATCAGACCTGCCGCACTACAGAAGAGATTGATACAGCCTTCGACAGACTGCAAGAAGAAATGCATCAGGAAATAGAAGAAGTTTTTGACAAGGCACGTACTCAACTCATAGAGAATTTTGACCGTGATGTAGTTAATAAGCTCAGAATTAGAAAAGCTGCTGACGAGCATGCTCTAAGTCAATTCCATCAGCTGCTGTGGCAGCTCACTATAAATATTCTGGACAATAATATTGACCAGATAGACAACAACTGCTACAGTTTCACATTGAGTAATAGTCCGGCAGACTCTGAGCAGCAATTCTCTACCGGACCATACCGCATGGGCAAAGATGTATATGATGCCTATACATACCGTGTCGGACATCCTCTTGCACAGTATGTCCTCTCTAAAGCAAAAAATCAAGATACATCAGAGAAAGCCTGCATCGTGTTTAACTATACTGATTCTCCGGAAAAGATGTTTGTAATTGAAAATGAGGTCGGCAAAAAAGGTATTCTATCAGCCAAAGTCATACACTACCATTCACAAAAGGATGAGGAAGACTGCATAATAGCTGTGGCAATGGATGATGAAGGACAAATAATGCCCGACGACTTTGTAGAGAAACTCATGTCAATCAGCGGACGCATCACCAATACTCAATTCCCTGAGATAGACGATTCACGCTTAAAGGCAGAAATGGATCATAAGCAGGATATTGTCAGTGAGCACATAGCCATACGCGACAAGGAATTTATAAATGACGAGAGTGCAAAAATTGAACGGTGGGCAGAAGACCAAACCTTTACGCTTGAAGAAGAACTGCGCAATGTGAAGAAACAAATAAAAGAGTGTGAACATGAATTTAGAAATGAAAGTGACAACAAGCGTAGACTTGAGTTACAATCAGAAATAATGTCTCTTCAACGCACTTTAAGACAAAAAAGAAATGATCTTTTCACCGTAGAAGACGAAATTATGGCACGCCGTAAAGCTCTCATTGAGGAAATAAACAATTCGCTTAACAAATCGGCAAAAGAAGAATATCTGTTTACCATTGCATGGCAGGTTGTATAATTTGAATAAAAAAGAAAATAGAATATATGAACGAGCACTTAATAGTTAAGTCATTTGGTCCTGTTAAGGATCTTGACATCACCTTCAAAAAGGTTACATTGTTCATTGGCGACCAGGGAACTGGCAAAAGCTGTGTGGCAAAACTTTTTTCAATGTTCAAATGGTTGGAGAAGGACTTGGTTATGAAGCGTCACACAATCTCATTTTATCTCAGATATGGAATTTCCAAACTATTAGAATACCACGGTATAGATACATTCATTCATGATGACACATGGATATACTACAACAGTCCTGTTCTTACATTACAACTGAAAAGTAATTCTTTTATCCAATTGGACATACACGAACAAAATATCCCAATATATTTATTACCAAAAATCATGTATGTTCCTGCAGAACGCATGATATTGAGTGTTGCTGAGAACAAGCCAAAACTAATAAAAGAGCTACCGGCCTCTTGTGCTACATTCAATGAAGAATTTTTAGAAGCAAAACAATATTTTAAAGAGGGTTATGACTTGCCATTTGATAATCTGCACTTCAAATTTGACTCCTTGAATTTTGTCAGTAAAATATGGGGGGACGGATATGAAGACAGCCCTGTATTATTGCGTAATTCATCCAGTGGCATTCAGTCTGCGTTACCTCTATGTATCGTGTCTGAGTTTATGACAAGAAGAATTCAGAAAGGAGAGAATGTATCGCTGTCTGAGAAAGAATACAACAAATTAAGTAAAGAAATCGACGACATTCAGCATAATCATGAATATTCTGAAATCGTAAAACGGTCCATGCTGAAGAACATATCCTTAAGAACTCAATATCGCAGTTTTATCAATATTGTGGAGGAAGCTGAACTTAATCTGTTTCCTCAATCTCAATTCAATGTATTATGCTCTTTAATTAAAGATACAGCCGACAACAATCAACTTATACTCACCACGCACAGCCCTTATTCTTTGGCTACATTAAATACATTGATATTGGCAGCAAAAGTTTATGAAAAAGCAAGAAATGACGACAAAGATGAGATAGAAAAGATAATACCTTCATACTATCATCTTGCAGGCGAAGATATTACGGCATTCCGCCTTTCACTGAAGGATGATAAGTATTGCCAATCCATTATCAATGAAAATACAAGAATGATATCCAAGAATGATTTGGATGCCTGCTCAGATGAAATAAGTAAAAAGTTTAATCAATTGTATCGTTTGTATGCCAAGACTTTCAAATAACAGGACTCTACCTAATGCTATTATGCAATTGAAATTGTGTTATGCATTAAGAAATTGCGGACAGGTAAAGGTTATAAACGCTTTTGATAAAAGCAACAATGTAAATTTGTATGTCTATGATGATGCAAATCTTAAGTATTCTGATTGGAACAACAATAAGCACGCTGTATTGTTATCGAAGACTTTTAATGCACAAAATCCCAATAATAACACATTGGTGCTGTTGCCTTTAGATGGTTGCATTATTACAGGAGCGCATTTTATTCAGGGTGGTGTATGTGATTGTGCTTTGCTGACAGACAAAGAAATGAGTTTTGTGGAGTTTAAAACAAATGCTTTATCACCAAATAATTTTACAATCTTTCAGCATGCCCAAAAAGCAAAAGATCAACTTTGGCACACTTACGATAAAATAATTGACTCTGAATGCAAAAATATTGGTATCGAAATTAATCAATATGTCTCTATCGACTTTTATGTTGTATTCGATAGTAATTTTAGTGTGACTGGAGTACGGGCAGACCTACAAAACTTGCAAGACGAGTTTTTAATGAATAATCATTATCCGCTATTTTTTGAAAACAGTAAACAATTTAAATAAATAAACTATATATGGCAACACAATTTGAAAAATTCATCAGTACGATGGAGAAGGTTCTGATGCTTGACCAGGCAGATCTGGATTTCGGAATCTATCGTATCATGAACCAAAAACGTGCCCAAATAGAGGAATATCTTCATAAGGACTTGCGTAAACAGGTAGCCGAAGCTATTAGCGAAAATGCATCCACTGATGCCGTTGCGCTTAAAAAGGAATTGGCACAGCTTGTCTCCACGCTGACAACGGCAGGCATGAACCCTGACGATTCTCCAAAGGTTAAAGAACTAAAGGAACGCATTGCTCAAAGCGGCAATAGTGAAGACCTGGAGAATGAAGTGTATTCGCACCTTACTATATTCTTCAGCCGCTATTACGACAAGGGCGACTTTATATCTCAGCGCCGCTACAAAAAAGATGTGTATGCCATACCTTACGAGGGAGAAGAAGTTAAGCTGTATTGGGCTAACGCTGACCAGTATTATATAAAGACTGGTGAGTATTTCCGCAAATACCGTTTCTCTATAGATGGCGATAAATATTGCGAATTTACGCTGCGTGAACGTAATGATAATGAGTCAATTACAGAGCTAAATAATAATAAGGGGCAGAACAATATGGAGCGACGTTTCGCGCTGTACGAAGAAACACCCATTGAAGTCATCGGAAACACATTACACATATATTTCACTTATGAGCTATATCCAAAATCCACCAAGCAGAAAGCTCTTGTTGATAAGGCATTTAGCATAGTGAAAGATTTAATTCCTAAAGAGTTTATATCTGTTCTTGCTCTGCGTCCGACCGAAAGCGACCGCAGACGCACCCTGTTGCAGAAGCATCTGAATGACTATGTGGCACGTAATACCTTCGATTATTTTATCCATAAAGATCTTGGAGGTTTTCTTTCACGTGAACTTGATTTCTACATCAAGAATGAGATACTGTTTATCGATGATATTGATGCACGTACTCCCGACGAGTTTCTGAAGCATCTCACTGTAATAAAGGCCATCAAGATGGTTGGTATGAAACTCATCACATTTCTTGCTTCATTAGAAAACTATCAGAAACGGTTATGGCTGAAAAAGAAGTTTGTGGTAGAATCAAACTATTGTATCACCCTCGACCATGTGCCGGAAAGTCTCTATACAGAGATTGCAACTAACGATGCGCAGCGTGAGGAATGGGTACGTCTGTTTGCTATTGACAAAATTACGTCACAAGATACTGGTGGCCTGTTTGGTGAAGGGAAAACAGGATATTCTGTACCGTTAACAAAGGAGTTCCTTAAAGAAAATCCATTCCTTGTTTTGGACACCAAATTTTTCACTGCTGATTTTAAGAATAAACTGCTAGCGTCGATTGATAATATTGATGAGCAGTGTGATGGATTACTTATCAATTCAGAAAATTTTCAGGCATTAGAATTATTACAGGAAAAATATAAAAAACAGATAAAATGTGTTTACATAGATCCACCTTTTAACTTAAATAGTGGTGCTGATTATCAATATTCAACTAATTATAAAGATTCTACATGGCTAACGCTCCTTGACAATAGGATAATTCTTTCAAAAGGGTTATTATCTGATACTGCATCCTATTTTTTGAGATGCGATTATCACGGAAATCACTTCTCAAGATTTGTTCTTGACAATGCAGGTTTAGAGTACAAATCTGAGATTTTACTTAAGCGTAGTCGTAACGAAGCTGGTTCCACAAAAATGGATGTAACACATGAATACTTATACGCCTATACACAACCAGGCATAGAACTTGATAAATATAAGCTGAAACGCTCAATAGCCGATATAAAATGGACAGGTTTTCTTATGGCAGGTGAACGAAATCCACCTCAACGAGAATTTATGGGCAAAGTGATTTATCCTCCTTGTGGTCAACATTTTTCACTCGTTCAAGCAAAAGTAGATAAGTTGCTGTCAGAACATCATCTCCGTTTGAAATGTAAAAAATGCGGTTCTATATATTTTAAAAGTCAATCTTCAGAATTGCTACAAAAAGAGATGAAAAAGAAAGCTTCAAAATTTAAATTTTATGATATTGTTTCTACAACATCATTCCATGGAGTGGAACATCTTGATACTTGTCTCGATTGCGGAAATTCAGAGTTTGTTGTTCAATATCTTGGAGCTCCAGAAGAATTTGTTAATGATAATTGGCTAGATATTAGCAGTTATTCGAGGAGATGGGAATTTCTTACTGAGAATTCTGAAGAGTGTTTGGAACGAGTTATTCGTTTTACAGAACCAGGTTCAATAGTACTTGACTTTTTTATGGGAAGTGGAACTACGACAGCAACATCTCAAAAGTTGGGCAGAAAATGGATTGGTATTGATATGGGAGAATATTTTACATCAATATCTTTATCTAGAATGAAGCAAGTTATAGCAGGTGAAAATTCAGGAATAGGTTCTTGTGAAAAGAGCGGTATATTCAAATATATACGTCTTGAACAGTATGAAGATACGCTCAATAATCTAACCTTACAGCCGGCAAATATCAATAAAGAAAATGTCGACTTTTATGGCGGCTACATGCTTGGCTATATGCTCGACATAGAGACACGTGATTCGCTCTTCAATATGAAATGGTTTAGAAATCCTTGGGATATGAAACTGCGCATTACACGGCAGAATGAAACGCGTGAAGAGAATATAGATGTAATTGAAACGTTCAACTACCTTATCGGCTTGAATGTCAGAAGCATCACATATCCGAAAAAAGACATCTGCACCGTAGAAGGTGTAACACGCCGTGGGGAAAGCACTCTGGTTATCTGGCGCAATTGTGATACAATAGACAATAAGGCGCTCGACGAATTCTTCAACCGTATGGCCTATTCTACACGTGACACAGAGTTTGACCGCATATATGTAAACGGAGACAACAACCTTGAGAACCTTCGTACAGACGAAGAACAATGGAAGGTTGTTCTAACCGAACAAGAATTTGCAAAACGCATGTTTGAAGAAAATTAGTACTTGGTATGACTTGGGAAGATAAAGCAATTCAGATTAAAGTCATACTTTGATAAATATATATGGTTATGGATAAAGATCAAAAATATACCCATTTGTTGAAAGAACAAATTTGTGCTTTTAAGAAGGAGAACCGATGGTTGGAATTTAAATCTAATTATCAGGAAGCCACCAAACTAGGAAGATATATTTCTGCACTCTCAAATGGAGCATGTCTGGATAGAGAGGAATTCGCATATCTGTATTTTGGCGTAGATAATGATACATTGGAAATAAAGGGAACCACCTTTGATTCAGCCGCTACGAAGGCGCAGGGTAATCAGTCTTTGGAAATTTATCTTCGCCAGTATGTGTCACCTAAGATTGACTTTAAGATTGAAGACTTTATGTATGAGGAGGCCGTCCGCGTGGTTCGTTTTAAAATCCCAGCAGCTGTAAACGAACCTACGGCATTCATGGGTAAACCGTACGTTAGAGTGGATAGCCATGTAACCGAGCTGACCCCATATACCGACTGGGTGCGTAATATTTATACTTCAAGGGTTGATTGGTCTGCGCAGATTATTGAGGATGCCACTATGGATGACCTCGACGCAGACGCTATACGATTGGCTCGTGAAGGATATAAATTGAGATATCCGGATTTTGCAGAAGAAATGCCCATGTGGAGTGACGAAGTATTTTTGGACAGAGCCAACCTTACACAAGACGGTCAAATCACTCGAGCTGCAATGCTTTTAGTTGGTAAAAAAGAAAAGGCATATAAGATAAAGCATATTGCTCAATTAGTATGGAAATGCTTCCAGGATGGTGAAACATTCGGAGATACATTCACAATCCCTTTCATAAAAACCACAAGTGAATTGTTAGGACGCATACGCAATTATCGCTTCAAAATATATCCCCATAACTCATTGATTCCGGCAGAAGTGTGGAAATATGATACCCGAAGTATTTTGGAAGGCTTGCACAACTGCATCGCCCATCAAGATTATGTGTTAGATGAACGAGTAGTAGTTACAGAAGATAAAGAAAAGCTCACATTTGAAAATGCTGGCGGTTTCTTTGATGGTAATTATGAGCAGTATATCATGGGTACAAAGACCCCCAAGCGTTATCGCAATCCATTCCTGATGAAAGCAATGGTGAATGTCAAGATGATTGATTCGCAGGGCTATGGCATTCATAATCTGTTTGTGCGTCAGAAGGAACGCTATTTGCCTATGCCCGATTACGAGGGTACTACTGAAAGCCATGTGGTTATGCATATGCCGGGGACAATTATTGATGAAAATTACAGTCTTATGTTGATGTCACATAATGATATTACCCTAACTGAAACCGTACTGCTTGACCAAGTACAAAAAGGTCAAAAAATCAATGATAACGCAATTGATTTATTAAGAAAAAGGCATCTAATCGAAGGACGCCGTCCAAACGTATTCATTGCAAAGGCAGTAGCACAATCAACGGATAAGAAAATAGAATATTCAAAACATAAAGGATTAGAAGTAAAATCCTGTGAGGCTATGCTACTAGATGCCATACACGACCATAAGAAACTAACAAGAGCGGAAATAGATAAATTGTTATGGGATGTACTTTCTGACCAGCTAACTGATATACAAAAGAAAAATAAAATTGGTAATATTCTCTCAAAGCTGAAAAGAGAAGAGAAAATATTAAATAAGACCAATGGACCTATATCAGAGTGGTACTTACCAGATATTAAAGAATAAGAGTAAATTTTACGAGCTTTTTACGAGCTTTTTACGAGCTTTTTACGAGCTTTTTACGAGCTTTTTATTTTGCGAATAAACCACAAGTTTCTGTAAAACATTGACAAACAGCGATTTGCCGTTTTACAAGTAACTTCAAATTATAATACAATGGCACCAAAAGGAAATAGAATACAGCAGATTGAAGGCAAGCTAAACAATTCACTTGTTCTCAATCGTTATATACTCTCACTGTTCGGCGCAACAAGTATGGAAGCCCTTAGCGAACACCTGAAAGACCCAAGCTATGAAGGTTGGGATGAAAATAATGTGTCTTACATCCACAAAATACTTGTAGAACGCCTATTTGCAAACGGAGAATTAACTGAAAATATGCTGCTCTTATACGACGAAAACATCTTTCGTCACACAAAGGCCATAAGCGAAAGACGCGAAACTCCCATAAAGTGGAAATACTTCCAGTACCTTAGCCTGCTATTCACCGAAATATACCTTGACAAATATTTCAGCGACAGAAAGAAGCTGCTTGATGATATCAACACTTATCTTATGCTTAATTTCAACGCTGACCCGAAAACATATCACGGTATAACAGAATTCACAGAATCAGACCTTAACAAAATTGCATTCTGGTCGGCTACAGGATCAGGAAAGACACTGCTTATGCATGTAAATATACTGCAGTATCTTCACTATGCGGAGAAGTATCGCAAGAAGCCGAATAGGATAATTCTCATTACACCTAATGAAGGATTGACAAACCAACATCTTGAAGAATTTCGAAAAAGTAATATTGGTGCAAATATATTCAACAAAGATAGTTCCAGCGGCTTTTTCTCAGGACAAGAAATTGATGTGCTCGAAATAACAAAACTTGCCGATACGGATGGAGACAAAACTGTGGCAGTGAATTATTTTGAGGGTGACAATCTTGTATTAGTAGATGAAGGCCACCGTGGATCAGGCGGTGACGCATGGAAACAAAGACGTGACAAATTGTGTGAAAAGGGATTTTCATTTGAATATAGCGCCACTTTCGGCCAATCAATATCGGCAATCAGCAATTCGGCAAAGCGCAAGGCGATGCTCCAGGAATACGGCAAAGCCACCCTATTTGACTACAGTTACCGTTATTTCTATAATGACGGTTATGGTAAAGATTATCAAATTCTGAATATGAACAGCAGTTGGGGTAGTTCGTTGAGCGACCAACAACTAACTCTCTATTTGACTGCCTGTATGCTCAATTTTTATGAGCAGCAGCGCCTGTATCGTGACAATCGGGTGGAATTGCGTCCTTTCCTGTTAGAGAATCCTCTTGCGGTTTTTGTCGGCGGTTCCGTTACCGCAGATAAGAGTATCGGCACTAAAGAGGTAAGCGATATTATCTTTATACTGAAGTTCTTTCAGCAGTTCATCGCAAACAAACAGGAATCAATCAACAATATTGACAATCTACTGCATGGCAAAGATGGTCTGACCGACAAATTTGGACATTCAATCTTTGCACGCCAATTTGCATATATCCGCAATCTACAAGAACATAAGGCTGAAATCATTTACGATGATATGCTTAACCTTGTATTCCATTGTTCTGTTGTAGGAGCTCAACTGCACCTTGACAATCTAAAAGGCAAAGATGGCGAGATTGGCATGCGCATTGGAAATGGTGAATACTTTGGCATCATTAATGTAGGAGACAGCAGTACATTGGCGAAGAAATGTGAGGACGCCGGTTTAAATGTGATGAGCAAGGATTTCTCAGAGAAGTCTCTCTTTGCAAAAATAAATCTGCCAGACAGTAGTCTAAATGTTCTTATCGGTAGCAAAAAATTTACTGAGGGATGGTCTTCATGGCGAGTATCTACAATGGGACTGCTTAATGTGGGTAAATCTGAAGGAAGTCAGATAATCCAATTGTTTGGCCGCGGCGTGCGTTTGAAAGGTTATAAGTTCTCTTTAAAACGTTCATCTGCTTTGGATTCTTCCCTTCAGCCAAAAAGTAAACCTCGTTTCATGTATAACTTGGAAACTCTAAATATTTTTGGTATAAAAGCCGATTATATGGAGCAGTTTAAACAGTTTCTTGAAGACGAAGGCTTGCCTACCAATGATTCTGATTGGGAAGAGTTTGAAGTGCCTGTTATGCCGGTTGTAAACTTGAGGAGCAGAAAACTGAAATATCTAAAAGTAAAGGACGGTTGTGATTTCAAGAAAAACGAAAATGTTATAATTAAAGCAGGTCTGTTAAGCAACACTCCCATTACACTTGATTATTATCCCAAGATACAGGCTATGCGAAGTGCCGGCCGTAAAAACATACTCGACGAGACTGATACAACTCTTCATAAAGCTATACTGACTCCGGAGCATCTTGCCTTCATTGATTGGAATAAGATATATTTTGATATCATCGACTACAAAAATGAGCGTAGTTGGTATAACCTGTGTGTGTCTACAGAATCTCTCAAGGAAATAGCATTGGATAGCAGCTGGTACACATTGTTTATCCCAAAAGCCCAGATGCTGTTTACAGACTTTGCCTGCCAGACATCCTTGTGGCACGACATTCTCGTCACACTATTGAAAAGCTATGTAGAAAAGGCTTATAATAATGCAAAAAGCCGTTGGATGAGCCATAATGTTGTAACCGCATACCTTGATAGTAGCCATCCTAATTTTGAAGAGGAATACCATGTGCTTATGCATAAGGATTTGTTCAAGAACGAAGATGAAGCTGGATTCTACAAAGCTATCAACAAATTAAAGCAAGAATTGGCAGAAGGTACATTTTCAAAGTCAATAAGAATTGCAAATTCTGATAACTTTGAGGCATTATACATATCAGGACATCTATATCAACCATTATTGTATCTTAATGAACCAGAATTTAAACATAAGGAGATAGGCAAGCTTATTGAAATTAAACCTGTGGCATTGAATAAAGGAGAACGTGATTTCGTATGCGACATACAAAGGTTCTTCGATAACAATCAAGCATTCTTTGAAGGAAAATCGTTGTATTTACTCCGTAACAAAAGTCGTAAAGGTATAGGATTCTTTGAAGATCGTGGTTTCTATCCTGATTTCATAATATGGCTTGTTGTAGGCGAACACCAATACATTTCGTTCATCGATCCAAAAGGCATCTCACATATTACCGGCTTTTCAAGTAGTAAAATTCAATTATACAAAAGCATACGTGAAGACATTGAGCCTGGGCTACATGATTCAGATATCACGTTAAACAGCTACATTGTCTCCAATACAGAAATGAAGGTCGTAGCGCATTGGGTTGATTTTCCAGATTTGGATTTGAACAGCAAACAGAAGATATTCAATGAACATCACATTTATTTCCAAGGCGACCAAAAGAAATCATATATACGACTGATATTGGAAAACATGCTTGCTTCAAAATAAATGAACAGTAAATTTTATATATAAATTTAACTCTTATCAGAAAGAATTTATGACAATTAAAACCTGTATATACGAACCAAATTTTCTATATGTAATCCTAAACCATATTTAGAAAATATAATAAATTTGTCTTAAAGCTTCGAAGCAGCAACAATCTGTAAATCATTTATTTAACATTAGATTTTTGTGGAGCATACAAGCCGTTGTCGCTGATATATCGGGCCACGCTGTCGGGCACAAGGCCGCTTATGGGGCGACGTTCGGCAAGGAGCTGCCTTACCTGCGTGCTGCTGATGTCTATCAGACGGGTGTCTACGAGACTGACTCCTTCGGGCAGCGACGCTGCGTCTACGGCAGAACCGCCGCGGGGATATATAACTATGCGATAATGGCTGAGAATGTCGCGCCAGGCATACCACTCGCTGAAGCGCTCCCAATTGTCGGCACCTATGAGCAGAACGAACCGACGGTCGGGATAGTCGCGGCTCATCGACTGAAGGGTGTGCCACATATACGACGGACGGGGCATGCGAAACTCATAGTCGGAGGCGTGCATGTGCGACTCGCCTTCGAGCGCAAGCTCTACCATCTTTAGCCGCTGTTCGTCGTCAAGCAGGTCGGCAGCGCGCTTAAACGGGTTCTGCGGCGACACGACAAACCATATTTCATCGAGCCCTGCGCTCGCCAAAAGCTGGCGCGCCAGCTCTACATGTCCGTTGTGTATGGGGTTGAAAGAGCCCCCGAAGATGCCGGTGGAGATCATTTTTATTATTTAGGAGTTAAAGGAGTTAGAGTAGTTAAAGTCAAATGCTTTGTGGCTTATTGTCAAACATCAATCTTTGGGTTTTCAAAACTATGGTATGTAACAGCAAGACTAATGTGCCGGCTGATTTATAATCTGCCGGAATTAAGTATCAGGATTTTCAATCCGATTACTTCCTATTTTTTGATTAAAAGGTATGAGTATCGGATTGAAAATCCTGATATCCGATGCTGTCGGATTTTTCGCTGTGCTCAACAACACGTGCATATCCGACAGAACATTAGCTTTGTTGCTTCTTGTGGCTTATTGTCAAACATCAACCTTTAGGTTTTCAAAACTATGGTATGTAACAGCAAGACTAATGTGCCGGCTGATTTATAATCTGCCGGAATTAAGTATCAGGATTTTCAATCCGATTACTTCCTATTTTTTGATTAAAAGGTATGAGTATCGGATTAAAAATCCTGATATTCAATGCTGTCGGATAGCATATCCGACAGAACATTAGCTTTGCTGTTTCGAAACAAAGATAGGAGTTTGTATCACCACAAGGCATTTGGATTTTTCACTTTTAACTTTTAGTTTTTTACTTTCGTAAGACGTTATTCACTTAACCGAGCAGAAAGTCTTTAACTATCTTCAGCGCCTCGGCCTTAGCTTTGTCCAGGTCGTCGTTGATAACCACCTTGTCGAACTTCGGGGCGAAGGTAAGCTCGAACGACGCACGGGCTATGCGGTCTTCTATCACTTCCGGGGCGTCGGTGCCGCGTCCTGTCAGACGGTTGCGCAGCTCCTCTATCGACGGCGGCTGGATGAACACGCTGAGGGCACGGTCGCCATAATAGTTCTTTATGTTGCATCCGCCCTTCACGTCCACATCAAAGACAACGTTCTCGCCCTTTTCGAGCTGTGCCTCCACCTGCTGCTTCAGCGTGCCGTAGTAGCGGTCTTTATATACTTCCTCATACTCGAGGAACTCGTCGTTGTCTATCCGGCGTCTGAACTCTTCAGGCGTAACGAAGAAATATTCAACGCCGTTGCGCTCTGTGCCTCTAGGGGCGCGGCTTGTGCATGATATACTGAAAGCCATGCGCAGCTCTTCGTGCGACATCAGCCAGTTGATTATTGTGCTCTTTCCGCTTCCGCTAGGAGCAGAGAAGATAATGAGTTTTCCGGGCATGGTTTTAAAAAGTGGTTAAAGGAGTTAGAGTAGTTAAAGAAGTTAAAGTCATTTGCGTTTCTCATCGGGAGTTAAAAGAGTCAGAAGTAGTTAAAGGAGTTAGAGCCATATGCTTTTATGCTTGCAGGTTAAAGTCATATATTCTTGACTTTATCTATATTTTTAAGCATCATACCCAAAAGCTTTCTTTATGAAAAGAACGTGCAATGGTAATGACTTTAACTACTATAACTCCTTCTAACTACTTTAACTCCTAAAATTTAAAGTACATTAAGCACCTGTTCTTTTATCTGTTCCAGTTCGTCCTTCATCTTCACCACGATGTTCTGCATCTCGGCCTGGTTGCTCTTGCTGCCTGTGGTGTTTATTTCGCGTCCCATTTCCTGAGCTATGAAGCCGAGCTTCTTGCCCTGACCTATGCCGTCGTTCATGGTCTCGCGGAAATATTTAAGATGGTTTGCAAGGCGCTGTTTCTCTTCGTTGATGTCGAGTTTCTCTATGTAATAGATAAGTTCCTGCTCAAGGCGGTTCTTGTCGTATTCTATTTCGGGTATGCTCTTCAGGCCTTCAACGATGCGGCTGCGTATCTTCTCCACACGCGACTTCTCGTATGGCTCTATAGACGCCAGCAGACTGCCGATGTTGTCGAGCTTCTCGCTGAACTTGTTATAAAGGGCGGCACCCTCCTGCTTGCGGAACTCCACAAGTGCCTGCAGTGCCTGCTCAACGCCGCCGCGGGCAACGGCCCACTCCTCGTCGGTCAGCACCTCTGCCTCGGTCTTGCTCATAACGTCGGGCATGCGCACAAGTATGCTGAACCAGTCTTGCGGCTCAGGCATGCCGGTCTTGGCGGCAATGTCCTTTATCTGATGATAATAGTTCTCCACCAACGCACTGTTGATAGGCGTGGCGTCGAGAGACGCGTCTTTCTCTATCCAGATTGAAAAGTCAACCTTTCCTCTTACGAGCGCCTTCGAAATCATCTGGCGCATCTCCATTTCCTTCTCACGGTATAGCGGCGCAATGCGCGTAGACAGGTCTAAGGCCTTACTGTTTAAAGATTTTATTTCTACATTAATCTTCTTCTCATTGAAGGTTACGACCGACTTGCCATAACCCGTCATAGATTGTATCATAACACTTTTGTAGTTAAATTTATGCAAAAGTACATATTTCTTCGGAAAAAAGCGTATTTTTGCACTTTATTTAAGAAGATATTTTTAATTATGTCGTGTATTTTGAATATTGAGACGAGCACCAACGTGTGTTCGGTAGCAGTAAGCCAGGACGGCGCCTGCATATTCAGCAAAGAAGACCACAGCGGCCCGAACCATGCAGTAAGACTTGGAACATTTATTGACGAAGCCATTTCGTTCGCCGACAGCCACGCCATTCCGCTCGATGCCGTAGCCGTTAGCTGCGGCCCCGGCTCATACACCGGCCTGCGCATAGGCGTTTCGATGGCCAAGGGCATATGCTACGGCCGCGACATCAAGCTGATAGCCGTGCCCACGCTCGAGCTGCTCACAGTGCCCGTACTGCTCACCCATGAGCCCGAACCCGGCGCGCTGCTCTGCCCCATGCTCGACGCACGCCGCATGGAGGTCTACTCGGGCATATACGACCGCTCGCTCAAAGAGGTGAGAGGCGTGCAGGCCGACGTGGTGGACGCCGACACGTATAAGGAATTCCTCGACAAAGGCAAGGTGTATTTCTTCGGCAACGGCGCATGCAAGTGCATCGAGGCCATCAACCACCCCAACGCCGTGCTGATAAAAGGCATTGAGCCGCTGGCTAAGAACATGTTCCCGCTGGCAGAGAAGCGCATGGCCGAGGAGAAATTTGAAGACGTGGCCTACTTCGTGCCCTTCTATCTGAAAGACTTCGTGGCAAAGACACCGAAGAAACTGCTGTAAGCCACGGCGCGAAAGCGCACACGGGGCAAGGACAACAGAGACACATATCACACTACATTTAAACGGAATTTAAACAAGAAAGAAATGGAAATCGATGGATTAGACTACAATACACAGCGCAAGAAGCTCACGCTGCCCGAATACGGACGCGAGGTGCAGAAGATGGTAGACTACGCCATGACGCTCAGCGACAGAGAAGAGCGTCAGAAATGCGCAGAGACCATAATATGCATCATGGAGCGCATGTTCCCGCAGAACAGAGAGAACATTGACTACAAGCAGAAGCTGTGGGACCATCTGGCCATAATGAGCGACTTCAAGCTCGACATCGACTATCCGGTAGACATCAACGAGGCAAAGAGCATAACCACAAAGCCTCAGCCCATGGAATATCCAAAACAGAAGAACCCCATAAAGCACTACGGCGGAATGGTGTTCGAGCTGTTTGAACAACTGATGAACATGGAGCCCGGACCCGAGCGCGACGAGCTTACGAGGCTGACGGCCAACCAGATGAAACGCAACCTGATACAATGGAGCCACGGCTCGAGCGACGACGAGAAAATAGCCTCTGACCTGGCACGCTTCACCAACGGGAAGATACAACTCGACCTCGACACATTCAAGTTTAATGTGGGAAGTCTGAAGGAGCCCGGAGAAAGGAGAAGGAAAAGAAGATAACGCTAACAGCAACGTTAACAAAATCAAGACCCGAACATGGAATCTTTCATCATAGAAGGCGGACATTCGCTCAGCGGAACCATAACACCGCAAGGCGCCAAGAACGAGGCGCTCGAGGTGATATGCGCATCACTGCTTACGCCCGAAGAAGTAAGAATAAAGAACATACCTGACATTCTTGACGTAAAGAATCTCATTCTGCTGCTCACAGACATAGGCGTGGATGTAACCCGCATAAGCAGGAACGAATATTCGTTCAAGGCAGAGAACATCAACCTCGACTATCTGGAGAGCGACGAGTTTATACGCAAATGCGCTTCGCTCAGGGGCAGCGTGCTGATGATAGGACCGCTGCTGGCACGCTTCGGCAAGGCCGTAGTGACCAAGCCTGGCGGAGACAAGATAGGACGGCGACGCCTGGACACCCACTTCCTGGGATTCAAATATCTGGGCGCAAAGTTTCTGCACAACGACGAAAGAAACACATTCGAGATAAACGGCAAAGAACTTAAGGGCTGCTACATGCTGCTCGACGAGGCATCTGTAACCGGTACGGCAAACATCATAATGGCAGCCGTGCTGGCAAAAGGAACAACGACAATATACAACGCGGCATGCGAGCCCTACATACAGCAGCTGTGCCACATGCTCAACCAAATGGGCGCACGCATCAGCGGCATTGCATCAAACCTGCTGACGATAGTGGGCGTAGACTCGCTGCACGGAACCGAGCACAAGATACTGCCCGACATGATTGAGGTGGGCTCGTTCATAGGCATGGCAGCCATGGTGGGCGACGGCATACGCATAAAGAACGTGTCGCTGCGCAACCTCGGCATCATACCCGACGCATTCCGCCGCCTCGGCGTAAAGATAGACACTGAGGACGACGACCTAATCATACCGCACATGGACCACTACGAAATCGACTCGTTCATTGACGGATCGATAATGACTCTGGCTGATGCTCCATGGCCCGGACTCACGCCCGACCTTCTGTCGGTGCTGCTTGTTGTGGCCACCCAGGCAAGAGGCAGCGTGCTGTTCCACCAGAAGATGTTCGAGAGCCGCCTGTTCTTTGTAGACAAACTGATAGACATGGGCGCACAGATAATACTCTGCGACCCGCACAGAGCCGTGGTGGTAGGCCACGACCATAACGTAAGGCTGCGTGCCGGACGCATGACAAGCCCCGACATACGAGCCGGAATAGCGCTGCTCATTGCAGCCATGAGCGCCAACGGCACAAGCCGCATAGACAACATTGCGCAGATTGACCGCGGCTACGAGGACATTGAGGCACGACTGAACAACCTCGGAGCCAAGATTGAGCGCATAAGCTAAGCATAAAAGCGAAACAACAACAGCGATGATAAGACAAGAGGAAGTTTTCAAAATCGGCAAGATAGGCAAGCCCCACGGTGTGAAGGGCGAGGTGTCGCTAATGTTTGAGGACGACGTGTTCGACAGAGTCGACGCCGACTATCTCGTGCTGCTCATCGACGGCATACTCGTACCATTCTTTTTCGAGGAATACAGGTTCAAGAGCGGCGAGACAGCCCTTGTGAAGTTCTGCGACATAGACACCAAGGAGCAGGCGCAGGAACTCACCGGATGCGACGTCTACTTCAGCCGCAAGCTGGCGGAAGATAGCCAGGACGCCATGTCGCTCAACGAGGCCGAAAACTTCAGCCTGCTCGACGCCAACAACGACAACCGCCTGATAGGCACGGTCAAGTCGGTTGACTATTCAACTGTAAACACTCTCTTTAACGTAGAGACACCTGACGGCAAGGAAATAATGATACCGGCATCGGAAGACTTCATCATTGACGTCGACACCGAGAGGCACATCATTGTGGTAGACCTGCCCGAAGGACTTCTCGACCTTGAATAAGCAGACGCCACGGCCCCACGGCCGCAAAGCGCGCCAAAGACGATACGGAACGACGAAAGACAAGAGAAACAAATTTAGAAGTTGGGAGAATTTAAGATTTTATGAAGAAACAGATAGCCATTCTCGGTTCAACAGGCTCGATAGGCACACAGGCACTGCAGGTGATTGACGAGCATCCTGACCTGTTTGAGGCTTACTGCCTCACGGCCAACAACAGAGTGAAAGAACTGGCCGAACAGGCACGCCGCTACAATCCGGCAGCAGTGGTGATTGCCAACGAAGACAAGTATGAAGAACTGAAAAGCCTGCTCGCCGACCTGCCCGACATAAAGGTGTATGCAGGCAAACAGGCCATAGACGAAATAGTGGAGGCCGGCCCGATAGACATGGTGCTCACGGCAATGGTGGGCTTTGCCGGACTTAATCCGACAATTCATGCCATCAAGGCACACAAGAAGATATGCCTTGCCAACAAGGAGACTCTGGTTGTTGCCGGAGAACTGATATGCGAGCTGGCGCAGAAATACCACGCACCGATAATACCCGTTGACAGCGAGCACTCAGCCATATTCCAAAGTCTGGCCGGAGAAGGCGACAACGAGATTGAAAAGATATTGCTGACGGCATCAGGCGGCCCGTTCCGCAACTTCACCAAGGAACAGCTTGCCACCGTAACCAAGGCCGACGCGCTGAAGCATCCCACATGGAGCATGGGCGCAAAGATAACCATAGACAGCGCCACGATGATGAACAAGGGCTTCGAGGTTATCGAGGCTAAATGGCTCTTCGGCGTTCCGGCCGACAAGATTCAGGTGCTTATCCATCCGCAGAGCATCGTGCACAGCGCCGTACAGTTTGCCGACGGAGCCGTGAAGGCACAGCTCGGAGTGCCCGACATGCGCCTGCCCATACAGTATGCGCTGACTTACCCCGACCGCATTCACCTCAACGAAGACCGTCTCGACCTGTTCAAGCAGCCGCTGGAGTTCTTCGAGCCCGACTTAGACAAGTTCCGCTGCCTTGCCCTTGCCTTCGAAGCGATAAAGAAAGGCGGCAACATGCCGTGCATTGTCAACGCAGCCAACGAAATTGTCAACCGCGGATTCCTTGAGGACAAGTGCGGATTCACACAGATGAGCGACATCATAGAGAAGACCATGAACCGCGTAAGCTTCAGCAGCGCGCCCGACTATGACACCTATGTAAGCACCGACGCCGAGGCAAGGCGCGTGGCTACCGAACTGCTCGGGGCACACTGATAAAGAAAGAATAAATAAAACAAGTAACATATTTTTATCCAAAAGCAAAACAATCCGACGGCGGCGACCGGCCGCAGAAAGAAAAATTAAGAAAACAGAGACATGGAAATATTTTTGATAAGACTGCTCCAGTTTATGCTGGCAATCTCTATTCTCGTGCTGCTGCATGAAGGCGGCCACTTCTTCTTTGCAAAACTTTTCGGCGTAAGGGTTGAAAAGTTTTACTTGTTCTTCGACCCATGGTTCCACCTCTTTGAATTTAAGCCCAAGAAAAGCGACACGACATACGGCGTGGGATGGCTTCCGCTCGGCGGCTACTGCAAGATTTCGGGCATGATAGACGAGTCGTTCGACACCGAACAGATGAAGCAGCCGGCACAGCCGTGGGAGTTCCGCTCCAAGCCGGCATGGCAGCGACTGCTGATAATGGTGGGCGGAGTGCTCGTAAACTTCCTGCTTGCGCTGTTTATCTATTCGATGGTGCTCTACACATGGGGCGACTCTTACTACCGTCTGGACAAGATGACGATGGGTATGAAGTTTAACGACGCTGCCAAGAAGATAGGCTTCAAGGACGGCGACGTGCTGCTGCGAACCAACGAGAACACGCTGACAAAGTTTGACGTCGACATGTACCGCGACATAGCCAACGCGCAGACCGTAACCGTGATGCGCCAGGGCAAGGAGATACAGCTCACCATGCCCGAAGACATGAGCCTGCTGACCATGCTCAAGGAGCAGCCCGTGTTTGTAAAGCCGTTCATCCCGGCCGACATAGACAGCGTGATGCCAAACTCTCCGGCAGCAAAGGCTGGCATGATGAAGGGCGACAAGCTGCTGGCGATAGGCGGCAAGAGCATTGACTCATGGAACGAGTTTGACGACCATATGGCCGTAATGGGCGACATGCTCAGCGTGGCCAAGACCACAAAAGACAGCATGAAGGTGCGCACAACCACGGTGGTGTTCTGCCATAAGGCCTCGCCCGAGAAGCGCGACACGGTGAAAATGGTGCTCAACCCTGACCTTACGTTAGGCGTAGGCCGCACATATCTGGCTACATACTACAAGCCCGAAACCGTAGAATACGGCTTCTTTGAGAGCTTCCCTGCCGGAATAAACTACGGTATCGGCGTGCTCCGCGGATATGTAGACGACATGAAATATGTATTTACAGCCGACGGTGCCAAGTCGCTGGGCGGCTTCGGATCTATCGGCAGCCTGTTCCCGCCGACATGGGACTGGATGATGTTCTGGCGCATGACTGCATTCCTCAGCATCATCCTTGCGTTTATGAACATCCTGCCTATCCCTGCTCTCGACGGCGGCCACGTGCTCTTCCTGCTCTACGAGATGATTACGCGCCGCAAGCCGAGCGAGAACTTCCTTATAAGGGCTGAATATGTAGGCTTCGGCATACTGATTCTGCTGATGGTTGTGGCCAACCTGAACGACATTCTCAGATGGCTGGGGTATATGTAATTATAAATTAGGAGATAAAGGAGTCAGAGCAGTTAAAGGAGTTAAAGCCATATGCCTTGTGGATTATTATAAACCACTTTGCACATATCTTTCCACTCCTGTATCTTAATCAGCTGACGCAGAACTTCGCCTGCGCTCTGCACATGATCTTAACGTTATTCTGACGCGAATTAAAATAAAACTCCTTGAATATAACGAAACAAGAAAAAATGCCAAGTGGTTGATAATAAACCGCTTGGCATTTTTCTTTTTTATTTGCATGCACACAGACATGCTTAATGAATCTGCCACAGCCGAATGCTTCGGCCCATAACTATATACTCATAAATAACGGCAGAATAAAACCAAATCCATGCTTTTTATATATTACGCCCATACGGCACGGACACATAAAATGCCGGAAAGGCACAGCCGACAAACGGCATCGGCTTCTGACAGCATGTAAGCTGCCTGCTGCTTTCATGCGGCAATGTGTCATCACAAAAATGTCAGGATTTTCTGCTGAAATAGAAAAAGCAGAAGCGGAAAACAGGTAGCGGCGGTAAAGTATATTTACATTTATATGCAAAAGGTATGCTTTTGAAAAATTAACCGGCAACTTTTTACTCAAAACCGGACCACTTTTGCACCTCAAACAACCCTGTTTTTTCATTGAAATAATAGCTTTTTTGTCCCAATCAGGACAAAAATCTTTGCACACATCTACGCATAACGATGTAACACGCTATGCATCTGACACTTGCGCTTGCACACGAAAACGGCACGTTTTTACGGCCAAATGATTTTAATTTTCAAATATCTCAGTATGAGAGCGTCAGGCAAAATCAATGTGAAAGCAAAACCGCGAAAACTGTTACATATGAAAATGGCCGAGAAAAAGAATGTACCCGACCGGGATTAACAAAAAAGACACGATAAACCATCCCGTCAGGCACATTCATATACAAGCATCTTAATAATCAGAAGTCAAGTCCGCCACGGCATAATGCCTCTGCATGGCGGCTGTAAGGCATGCGTGCTTAGCGCTTTCTGCCGGCCTTCCGGCTGTTCATCTCGCTGAAAGTCTTTTTCTGGCTGTCGTCAAGCAGATTGCTTATCTTCGTGTTAAGCTCCTCCATCTTGCTCCTGCGCTCCTCGCGGCTTATGTCCTGACTGAAGAAGTCGGTGTAGAGCGACTTTATGTTCTGCTTCTGCTCGTCGCTTAGCTTCAGCTTGCTGTCGAGCTGTTCCATGCGTTTCTCCACTCTCTGCTCAGGCGTAAGCTTCTGTCCGCCCCTTTTCTGTGCGTCGGCGCTGATGCCGAACATGGCCGTCAGGGCCATCAGTAATAATAGTTTCTTCATGAGTTCTCGTTTTTTTAGATGTTTAATTTAATCTCAAACAGCCCTTTGGCCGTAAGAGTTTTGTCATATTGCGTTATAGGTTTTGCTCCTTATGTCTGCATTTCTCTGCCGCCGTATGTCAGTCTGCCCCGCCCTGCCGCATCATGCTGCGCCTTAGGAAAGGCAGGCCGACAGCCGCCCGGCATTGATTTACAAACAACTAAAACCTAATTTAATGTCTTCGTACTACGGCATACGCTGATGTCATAGCGGACTCAGACGGCCTATCTTATCGTATAGACAAAGCTCACCATGGCATAGGGCTGCAGCACGTTGGCCGTAAGATAGTCGTAGTAGTTGCTGCCTACCGACTGTCTGAACGACTGGCTCTGTCCCAGTATGTCATACACGTCGAGCCTTATCTCGGCAGCATTGTTCTTCAGGAACTTCTTGCCGAGCGACGCGTTCCACAGGAAATAGTCTTCCGTGTCGGCGCTCAGGCCGCTGTAGCCCGTATAGGTCAGCGTGCTGCGCAGAGTCAGTCCGGCCCAGAAGGTCCAGCCCACGCGTGCCTGTGCTATGTGCGTAACATAGTTGCTCGTGTTCAGGTCGGCAACAGAGCTGAGGGCCTTGTTTATCGAGGCTGAATACGACAGCGTGAAGTCGAGCTTGTCGCTGATGTTGCTGCCTATCACCACCTTGGGCACAAACGTCAGTTCGCGCGTATTGCTCTTCACGCCGTTGAATATCGTCGGCACGCTGGCATAGTTGCCGGCAAGGCTCAGGTTGACGTTGCTGCGTATCAGGTCGAGCGGAAATCCGTATGTCAGCATGGCCTGCAGACTGTAGTATCCGTCGAGGTTCACTGGGCGTGTAAGCTGTGCGCCCTTGTCCATCTCTATTCCGCCGGGCAGCGTGATGTCTTCTGTTGCCACAAAGGTGCTGTCTGCCACATATCCGTTGCGCAGCGTGGCGCCGAGCATGGCTATGAATGTCTGTCCCGACATTGTTGTGAGCATATATCTCAGGTTGAGCGTATGGTTAATCTGCTGGTCGAGCAGCGGATTTCCGGTAGAGAGGAACAGCGGATTGGTGTTGTCGACAACCGACTGCAGCTGCTGCAGCGTGGGCGATGTAGAACTGCTGCGGTAGCGCAGCATGAACGAGTTGTTGCGGTTGAGCGAGTAGCGTATCATGGCCGACGGCAGCACAGAGAAATAGTTGTGCGATATGTTGTCGGCAACAGGATACGACTGTTCACCGTCGAGCGAAGCCCACTGGAAGTCGGCACCGAGCGTGAAGCGCCATCTGTCGAGATTCCATCTCAGGCCCAGTCCGGCAGCATGCGTAAGATAGTCGGTCTGATACACGCTCGACATCTGGTCAATGAGCTGTTCACCCAGGTCGGTCATGCCGTCGCTCTCAAACGTCTTCTTGTCGGCGTCGGTGTTGCTGTAAGAGAACTTATAGTTGGCGCTCAGCTGCACGTTGTCCACTATCGGCTCAGTATACATCAGGTTGGTGCGCAGTGATGTCTGCTTCTCGTCGTTGTCCTTGCGCTGCGAATATTCCGTGGCCGTTGTCGTGCCTTCCTCGGTCTTGCTTTCCTTATAGTCGGTGTAGGTGTCGCTGCGCTTGTCGGTTATCTGTCCGTTCACAGAGAGCGACAGCGTGCGTCCCTGCTTGTTGAAGCGGTGGCGGTAGGTGGCGTTAAGTCCGGCGCTGTACGATTTCACGTCGCTCTCCGAGTTGCTGCCTATGCTGCTCTGCTGCTCGCCATACAGGAGATTTTCGCCCAGATAGCTGCTCAGCGTGTTGCTGCTCTGATAGCTGAACTTAGGGCGCAGCTGCAGAGTGTTGTCGGCATCTATCTTATATTCGAGGTTCATGTTCACGCGGTGGTTCCAGTTGGTCATGTCCGACTCGCTGTCCTGCATGTACGACATGCCCGGCAGTGCCGACTCGAAATACTCGCGTTGCAGTTTCTCCTGATAGTCGTTAGACGACTGGTTGAAGAAGTAGCTCGACGTAAGCTTCAGCTTGTCGTTCCATTCGTTCACATAGTTCAGACCTATGCCGTTGGTCTTGGTCACACCGCCGAGCGAGCCCACCATGAAGTTGTCCGTGCTGCCGCGTCGGCCTCCGCCGCGCCTGCCTCCGCGCTTTGAGCTTTGCGCCGACATAACTCCCGACAGGTCTTCCTGCGAGAAGTTCTGCTGGTTGACGTTGTTGCTCATTCCGAGTATTGACAGCCTCTGCGACTCGTCAAATATGTTGATGTTTCCGCCGGCATTATAGCGGTTGTCCGTGCCGTATCCGCCGTACACCTTGCCGAACACTCCTTCCTTGTAGCCGCTCTTTGTAACGATGTTTATCGTCTTTATCTCCTCTCCGTCGTCAAATCCGGTAAACTCGGCTTGGTCGCTCTTCTTGTCGAACACCTCTATGCTGGCTATTATGTCGGCCGGAAGATTCTTCAGCGCAAGGTTTACGTCGCCGTCGAAAAACTCCTTGCCGTCCACCATCACCTTGCTTACGCTCTCGCCCTGGGCCTGCACCTCGCCGCCTTCTACCACAATGCCGGGCATCTTTGCCAGCAGCTCTTCAGCGGTGCTTCCGTCTAACACTTTAAATGCCGACGCGTTATACGACAGCGTGTCGCCTGCCTGCTGCGCACGTGTTGCCCTTCCCTCTACCGAAAGGTTTTCGAGCATGGTGGCATCCTCGGTCAGACTTATGTTCATCACCTTGTTGTCACTGCTGCCCAGGCTGACGCTCTTCTCATACGTCTTGTAGCCCATGTAGCTCACCTTTATGCGGTATTGTCCTGCCGCAAGGTTGTCTATTCTGTATTTTCCGTCCATGTCCGACACTCCAAGACGGCTCTTGCCGCCGTTGGGCGTTATCGACACCGTTGCTCCAGGCAGCGGGTCGGACGTCGACTTGTCAGTAATCTTTCCGCTGACAACGGTCTGTGCCATTGCACCGGCCGCCGCCGAGCAGCATATCATCAGAAGCATCAGCAGTCTGACTATAAATCCAGGGTTTCTTTTCTCGTTCATTTTCATATCATTTTAGCGGTTTATGTTGCAAAGATATTGTTAAAACGGGGTTTTCTGCAACACAAATTCGCCGTGTAAGGGTAAACGACATATAAGTGAGGGTAAACGGCATGGCTCATTTTTCACGTTACAGAATATTTACACTATCTTTGCAACGGGAAAGATTTAGTAACGCAATAACGATAATTTATGCTAAGAAAGATACCTCTGATAACCGACCTTCTCTTTGCCTGCGTGCTGTTGCCGGCATTGTGCTTCCTGCTTCCCATAGAGCGATGGATAGCCAACAACCTGACGTTTGTCTGCATACTGGCGTGCTGGCTCTATGCCGTTTATTTCTTCAACCGCTATATCACGGTGCCCATGTTCTTCCAGACGCGCCGAAAGGTGATTATAGCCCTTATCCTGATTCTTGCCACAATATTGATTACATGGCTCATATCGCAGTATCAGATGGACTTTCCGCACAGGCCGGTGCGTCCACGCCGCGTAAGGACTGTGGCAAGGGCAAGGCTTCATCAGCAGGCAGTGTGGTTCCTGTATGTCGCAACCATCACCTTCAGCACGGCCGTGGGCCTGCTCACCGAACTTATCAGGCAGATTGTGCGCAGCCACGACCTCGAGACTGAGAAGAAGAAAGCGGAACTTGCTCTATACAAGGCACAGATTAATCCTCACTTTCTTTTCAATACGCTCAACACTCTCTACGGCATGATTGTGATGAAGTCGCAGCAGGTGGAGACAGCCTTCATGCAGTTTATCTGCCTGATGAAATACATGTACACCAACCCGACGAAGGAGGCCATACCCGTTGAAGAGGAGATCGACTACATACGACAGTATATCGAGATACAGAAATACCGCACCGAAAACAAGGACAGCATACAGCTGTCTTACTATAACGACAACAAGCGGCAAGGACTGCAGATAGTGCCCATGTTGCTTATAACCTTCGTAGAGAACGCCATAAAGTATGGTCTGTCGTCTACCGACGACCGCCAGGTGTATATCGTCATAAGGATTGAAGACGGCACGCTGTTCTTCTCTACACAGAACCAGAAACCGACAGACCGGCGCGGCCATTCTGCCGGCATAGGCATAAGCAACTGCCGCAAGCGGCTCGAACTGGCCTATCCCAAGCGCCACAAGCTCGAGATAAACGACGCTGACGGACTCTACACCGTGCTGCTGAGCATAACCTTAATAAACTAACCACATACAACGACGACAGGAACAATGAGATGTATTGCCATTGACGACGAGCCGATAGCTCTCAACATAATCAGCGAGTTTGCCCGGAGAATGGGCAACATAAGCGTTGAAACATTCACCAACCCGCTCAAGGCGCTCGAAGAGATAAGGCGCAGCAAGCCCGACATAGTGTTCATTGACATAGAGATGAAGGGCATGAACGGACTCGAACTTGCACGTATCATTTCGTCAGACGTGATGTTCATATTCACCACGGCATACGCCCAGTTTGCCCTCGACGGCTTTGAGCTCAACGCCATCGACTTTCTTCACAAGCCGTTTTCGTTCAACAGATTCGAGGTTGCGGTGTCAAAGGCCATAAGGCAAAAAGACTTGCAGGAAAGGGCGCGCCATGCAGAGGAAGACTTCTTCATAGTGAAGTCTGAATATAAGAACATCAAGATAAGCTATGCCGACATCTCGTTCATCGAGGCGCTGAACAACTACATCAAGATTCATCTTAACCACGAGCGCCCCGTAATGACGCAGATGAGCATGAAAAACATTGAGGAGATTCTGCCTGAAAGCACCTTCATAAGAGTTCATAAGTCGTTTATAGTCAACAAGACGGCAATAATAAGCTTCACCAAAAACGACATAACGCTGGCCGGCAACCACACCATTCCTATCGGAAGGGCATACTCTGCCAACTTCGCCTGCTGCATGAACGGCACAGGCAACGCCGATAAGCAACAGCCGAATGAAAACAATTAGGTTCCGACTTGCCAAAAGCCGGAACCCAAACTAAAAACAGATTGATTTTCAGATACATGCGTCTGCAGCTGTAACAGCCGCCTTATATTTCAGTGTCTTTTATATTTTAATTCTGCCTAATCGCCGTTTTCATTCTGCAGCACCTATTTCAAGCCTTACCGACTGCGGTTCGCTTTCGGTTACAAAGACTTTCTTAACCGGCGTAACGGCATCATAAGAGCCTACTCCACCCTTCATGCAGCCGATGTAAATCATGTTTGAGTCGTTGAGCGCACACGGCACCCTGAACGTCTGTTCCCTGTCTGACGTCATCGTTACGGGATAGTCCATCAGCACACGGCCGTCGCGATAATAGGAGTTGAAGGGCAGTTCGTCGCCGCCGTAGTTTATCAGATTAGACACGACAAACTTGTCATTGGCGTTTATCTTGCCGTCGCTGACAACGGTTACGTCTATCCAGCGCTTTAGCGGAACGTAAAGGTTATGGCTGTAGAACTTGCCTCTCTCGAAGTGAAGATTGTCATAATAGAAGCGTAACTTCTGATCTTTGTTATCGGCCTTTATGTCTTTCGGCATTATGTATTTTTCTTCTGAGAGCGAAGAAAGGTCGAAAATGAGGTAGAAGTTTCGCGACGCCGACGCGTCGTTGCCGTTGTCCTGCAGCTCGTCGTCACGCAACTCGAAATACAGCCGATAGTTGCCGTCCTTGTCGGTAATGCCTTCTGCCTTGTGGCGTGTAGTCTGCTGACCGAGCCACACCGACTCATTATAATCCACACTCACCTTAACTCCGGCAAGCGGCGTCCCGTCGGCAGTGCGTGCCACGCCGCTTATCATAGTGCTGCTCGCGGTAGGTCCTGAGATAAAGTCGTTCTCCTCATCGCACGACACGAGGCAAAGCACACATGCCATCAGCCAAAAGAAATTAATAAAGCTGCAAGTTTTCATATCCGCAACATTTAAGATTTTGTCTACATATTAAACGTTTTTATTTACAAAACCTTGCATCGGCGAATAAAAAAACTTGCAGCTTTGACTATACTTTCACATTATGCCGCACACTGAACGGCGTCGGCGGCACGCAGGCCCACTACTGTCCAGACACACGGGCAAAGGCTTTCAGCATGTCGCAGCGCGTGGTATAACCGTCAACATACTGCGGATGCTGCCTTGCAAAGCTATACAGCGCGCTCATGGCCTTATACTGACTTGAGGCAGGACGCGGGATGTAAACAGGGTTATAATCGCTGTCGTATTTGACATCAAACCACGGATCCTTGTCGACAAAGGCCAGCGCATAGAGCGCCTTGTAGCGCATGTTGAGGTCGGAAGACACAACACACTTGTTGAGATACTCAACGGTCTTGCGCGCAAAGTCGAATTCGCCGTTGCGGGTGCTGTCGTAAATGCTGTGCCCATAATGCGTAAGGAACCAGCAGTCGCCGTAGCACGAAGCCTGATAATGAATCACGGCAAGCTCATAGGCACGCATATCCTTCTGCTCTCCCTCGCGTGCAAGGTCGTAATTGGCCTGCAGCTGCAGCATGTCCTTGCAATATTTTAGCTTCATATTCTCTTTAGGCTCACCCTTTCCGGGGCCGTCGGTGTCGGGCATGTTAGGCAACTGGCGGTTGAACCAGCGCGGAAGGCTGTATTTTCGGTTGGCCATATACCAGCTGATGTTCTGCTGCGACAGGAAGCCGAGCGACACTTTCTCAAGATAAGGCAGGGCGTCGGCAAAGCGGCCTTCGGCCATATACCTTGTGCCGATGAGGTCGTTGTAATAGTCGCTGCAGCCATACACCTGCTGCGCCACATACTGCTCAAAGGCATTGTCCTTGGCAGAAAGAAGATAAGAATAATATGCGGCTAGGCTGTCGGCTGAAGCTGTTGACAATGCTCCGAAATACTCGTTGCCTGACGTATAGTCCATATTCCACGGCCAGCTGCCGCCCCATGTAAATCCTGCGTCAGAATGTTTTCCGCCAGCACTGAAGTCGAGACTGTTCTCCTCCATCATGCCGTAGAGGGCAAAACTTACGTTCTGACGGCCCTCAGAACTGAACCGCGGCGCAAGCACACGGTAGGCTATGCGCTCCTTAACGTCGGTGTAATGGTTGGCATATTCGGCCGAAGAGCCGCGCTCCTCGGCTATCTTGCCGTCGAGCCAACGAAATTCGCCAGCCATCCACGTCATAAAGTCGGCGTCAAACGGCGATACGGCAGCCTTTACGAGCAGACGTATGCAGCGTGCGTTGTCCTTCATGCGCTGCGTGCCGTTCATGTTCATTGCCTTGTCTATGCGTGCCGAAGCGTCAGCAGTGTTGCCGAGCAGATATTCCACCATTGCGGCTGCACTCTGCCACAGGCACGGCGACGAGGTCTTGCCCTCGGCTATCACCTTGTCGGCAAATGCCACAAACTCCTTTGCCTCGCTGCCGGCTATCACCTCGGCGCCCTTCATCTTAACCCAGTCGGCGTCTACCTTGCCGTCTGTAGTCTCGTCGAGCGTCTCCTGAACGTTGTTCACAAAGTCCTGCACAAGGAAAAGCAGCGAATAGGCATTAGGCTCAGAGGCATACACGTTCTTTATGCCTGCGAGATTTCTGTATTTGCGCATTATCCACTTAATACTCTGCATGTCGCCCTGCTCGGCATATATGTTGCAGGCCTCAAGACGCTTGCCCGTCTTGTACAGGGCGCGGGCATAGATGTTGCGGGCAGCGTCGCGCCACACTCCCTTAGGCAGTGCCGATGCCGTTGAGTTCCAGTAATCAATGTTTACCTGATCATAGTTGAGCATCATGTTGGCACGCATCACCATGAGCACGTTCTGCTCCTTCATGCCTGAGCCAGAGTTCACGGCATTCCATGCGTTTTTCCTTATATATTGCAGGGTAGACTTGCGCTTGACAATCTGTGCCAAAGTAGGATATTCCCATGCGTCGAGACTCACCTCGTCGCACACGGTCAGGTATCTGTCGAGCAGCTGCATATATTTCTGCATGGCCACATCGCCGCGGCTGCGCGCCACAGAGTCGATTCTGTCATGATACCATTTGTAATACTGCGGTGAATTGTCTGACGGATCGCCGGCATAATTTTTCCAATAAGAGTTGATGCCACTGCTGAACGGCAACTCCATACTCTCGCGTCTGAACACGCTGAACACATAACTGTTGTGAGTGGGAGCCTCGCTTACGCATGCCCAAGCGTCGCCACAGAGCGACAGGGCAAAGAGGCTAACGAAGATAAATTTTCTCATAATCTTCAGATTTAAATCGAGTTATATTCTGATTACTCATGTCAAAAAGTATAATTTCACTATTGGCGTCGGCGCGCTTGCGGCTCACGGCGTCCTTGGCCTTCAGTATGTCGGCCATCTCAACGCGGCGCTCCACGATGCTGTCGCCGGGCAGCACGGGCAGGTCGTCGTCGGCATGCATTATGCCCACATAGCGCCCGCGGCGGAACAGTATGCGCCAGCTGTAGAGCGGATAGGCAGCAGCGAGAGGCAGGCCATATCCGGCAAGGCGCGGCATATAGGGCGCGGCGTCGTTCATGTCGAGTATGGGCTTGCTACACTCAAGGTCGGTAAAGTCGCCCGTGTTATACATCATCAGCACGCCGCGGTCAACGGGCGGAGCCGGCTGCGAGAGCTGGTGAAGGCGTATTGTGGCCGACAACCGTATGCCGTCCTTGCCGGCCATGTCGCGCAGCTGCTTCAGAAATCTGTAATAGGCCGTGCGCGTGCGCATTGTCCAGTCGCAGTCTATCTGTATCTCCTTCACGCCGGCCACGTCGTTGGTCTCGTTCATCTGGCGCACGCGCCTGTATATCTTCTCTGCCAGACCGCTTATGTCGCGGCGCATGCAGCTGTTCACGATATATACCACGGGCACCACCTCGATGCCTTTAGGCACAGCCGTAACAAAGCGCAGCGTGGCGTTGGGCACGGGGCGGCCGCTCTCGTCCTCAACGACATCGAAGTATCTGATGTACATGCGACTGACGTTATGCTCGCGCATAAACTGCTCCTTAACGCTGTCCATGCGCAGAGTGGTGCTCCAGTAGTAGACCGAGCGCACCGCATCGCCGCCATGCCTGCCACCGCACGACAGCAGAGCCACGGCCACAAGGGCCATTGCCATTATTTTGATTATTGTTCCTTTCATTGCGGCAAATATACAGAAAAATAAATAATACGTATATATTAAGCGCAAATTTATATAAAAAAGGCCGGAAATTATTATCCTGCCGGCACCGGGCGCACCGCCTTACGGCATATTTCGGCAGCAAGGAGAACGGCGGGCAGCCTAAGGGCGGAGCAGCACTGAAAAGACGCACGGAATGCATGCGGAAAGCAGGGCAAGACAGGCGGCCGTGCAAAAGACCACGTTTCGCATTGCAAAAGATGCCCTTTTACAGCCTAAAAGACGGCCTTTTGAAGGCTAAAAGGGCACCCTTTGGAAGAGCGTTGCTAAACCATTGATTATCAAGATGTTACAAAGCACGCAAAAGTCGGCACAAACATGGCGCCCGACAGCATAAAAAAGCGAGGGCCGGAGCAACATCTGCCCCGACCCTTCACAGAAAAAAAGGAATGTAAAAAATGTTAGTGGAAAAATTTATCTACTTTCTCGGCAGCGTCGCGTCCGCTTGCCATTGCCCTTACAACGAGCGACGGACCGCTGACAACGTCGCCCGCAACAAACACATTTGGAGCAAGCTCGGGCAACTCGGGCTTCAGGAATCCCATGGCCAGCAGCACCATGTCGGCCTTAATAATCTCCGGACTGCCCACGGCCTCCATTATCGGACGTCCGCCTTCGGGATTGGGTTTCCATGTAATCTCCTGCACCTCAACACCCGTCAGCCTTCCGTCCTTGCCGATAAACTTCAGCGAGTTGATGTTCCATCGCCTTGTGCAGCCTTCCTCGTGCGAGGTGGTTGTCTTCAGCGTGCGCGGCCAGTTGGGCCATGGGTTGGCAGGGTCGTCGGGACCTTCCGCGGGCTTAGGCATAATCTCTATCTGCGTTACGCTCTTGCATCCCTGGCGGTGAGCCGTGCCTATGCAGTCGCTTCCCGTGTCGCCGCCGCCTATCACAAGCACGTCTTTGCCCTTGGCGCTTACCAGTTGGTCTTTCGTATACTCGCATCCGGCGAGCACACGATTCTGCTGTGCAAGCATGTCGAGCGCGAAATACACGCCTTTAAGCTCTCGGCCCGGTATGGCAAGGTCGCGCGCCGTGGGCGTTCCCGTGGCTATCACGTAGGCGTCGAAGCCTTCGGGCAGCTTGCTAACGTCGATGTTCTGATTATATTTAAAGGTTATTCCCTCCTGCATCAGCACGTCTATGCGGCGGTCTATCACGGCCTTGTTGAGCTTAAAATTAGGTATGCCGTAGCGCAACAGTCCGCCGGCATCCTCGTTCTTGTCGAACACCGTAACCATATAGCCCTTCAGGTTAAGGCGGTTGGCAGCCACCAGTCCGGCAGGTCCGGCCCCTATCACGGCCACCTTCTTGCCGTTGCGCTCAGGATGATGTATGCGAACGTAGTTCTCCTCAAAGGCGTGCTCGGTTATGGCAGCCTCATTCTCGCGGTTGGTTGTAGGCTCATGCTCAACGAGATTTAGCACGCAAGCCTTCTCGCAGAGAGCCGGACAGATGCGCCCTGTGAACTCTGGAAAGTCGTTGGTAGAGTTGAGCAGCCTGTAAGCCAGCTCCCAGTCGCCTTTATACAGAGCGTCGTTCCACTCAGGCGGCTTGTTGCCCAACGGACAAGCCCAGTGGCAGAAGGGCACTCCGCAGTCCATGCAGCGCGATGCCTGCATGCGGCGGTCGTTAGAGTTGAGCGTCTGCTCCACCTCGCCAAAGTCATGTATACGGTCGTGCACCGGCCTGTGTCCCGCTTCCTTGCGGTGTATAGTCAAAAATGCTTTTGGATTTCCCATGTCTGTTATATTATAAATTCTTTTGAAATTATTTTGTAGGAGGCAAGAAGTTAAGGAGAAATATCCTTGGGCGCAGCAAAAAAGACAAATGCATTATTCTTTAGTAGTTAAAGGAGTTAGAGTAGTTAAAGGAGTTAAAGTCAATAGCCTTGCTGCTTCTTATCACCACTCTGCATTGGGATTTTTCACTCTCGTTCTTCACTCTTCACTTAATCAACATTTGGATTTTTCACTTTTCATTTTTAATTTTTCATTGCGCCCAGTGCCTGTTCTTCACTTAGAATTAATAGTCCCTCTGCATGTCGGCAATCTTCTGCTGGAGCTTTCTTACCTGCTCTTCCTGCAGCACGCGCTTGTATTCTATTGGCACTACCTGCACGAAGTCTTCAACATAGCGGTTCCAGTCGTCGAGCATGGTGCGTGCCAGCTTAGAGCCGGTGTAGAGATAATGCTGGCGTATCAGTTCGTGCAGTTCCTTGCGGTAGTTGCTTTCGTCAACAAGGTTGATTTCCACCATGTCCATATTACAGAAGTAGTCGAAGTTGTGGTGCTTGTCCCAAACGTATGCCACTCCACCGCTCATACCGGCAGCAAAGTTGCGTCCGGTCTCGCCCAACACTACCACGCGACCGCCCGTCATATACTCACAGCAGTGGTCGCCGGCGCCCTCGATAACGGCTATCGCACCCGAGTTTCTCACTGCGAAGCGCTCTCCTACCTTTCCGTTTATATATAATTCGCCGCTTGTTGCACCGTATAAGCCCGTATTGCCGGCAATGATGTTGTCCTCAGCCTCAAAGTTGCTGCGCACAGGCGGCAGTATGGCTATGCGCCCGCCGCTGAGTCCCTTGGCAAAATAGTCGTTGGTCTCGCCCTCGAGCTTGAAGCTTACGCCGCTTACGAGGAATGCTCCGAAACTTTGTCCGGCACTGCCCTTAAACTTTATGTTGATGGTTGAGTCGGGCAGTCCGTCGTATCCGTACTTCCCGGCAATCATACCGCTGAGCATCGTTCCAACAGCGCGGTCGGTGTTCTTTATGGCGTAATCTAGGTTTACCTCCTCTTTTTCCTCTATGGCTTTCTGCGCCGAGCGTATTATCTGACGGTCGAGTATGTTGCCGAGGTCGTGAATCTGGGCCGTAGTGTGATACAGCGAGCAATTGCCGCTCTCATGGTTGAGCAGACGGCTGAAGTCGAGCATAGACGGCTTGCTGCCCTTCTCGGTTTCTTTCCTGACAATCAGTTCGGTGTGTCCGACGATGTCGCCGAGCCTTGTATATCCCATTTCGGCCAGATACTCGCGCACCTCACGGGCGAGAAAGGTGAAATAGTTTACAAGATATTCATATTTTCCGATGAAGTTCTTGCGCAGTTCGGGGTTCTGTGTGGTTACGCCGAGCGGACACGTGTTGAGGTTGCACTTGCGCATCATGACGCATCCGAGCACGATGAGTGCCAGCGTTCCGAAGCCGAACTCCTCGGCACCGAGCAGCGCCATGAGCACAACGTCGCGTCCGGTCTTAAGCTGTCCGTCCACCTGCAGGCGCACCTGACCGCGCAGTCCGTTCTTTACGAGCGTCTGCTGTGTCTCGCTTATGCCTATCTCGGGCGATATTCCGGCAAAGCGCATGCTTGATGCAGGCGATGCTCCCGTGCCTCCCTCGGCACCGGAGATGACTATTAGGTCAGCCTTTGCCTTGGCTACGCCGGCTGCAATGGTACCAACGCCGCTCTCGGCAACGAGCTTCACGCTTATGGCTGCCTTGGGATTGACGTTCTTAAGGTCGAATATCAGCTGGGCAAGGTCCTCAATAGAATAGATGTCGTGGTGAGGCGGAGGCGAGATAAGCGATATGCCGGGTATAGAGTGGCGTGTCTTGGCTATTATCTCGTTCACCTTAAATCCGGGCAACTGTCCGCCTTCGCCGGGCTTTGCGCCTTGTGCCACCTTGATCTGAAGTTCTTCTGCATTGACAAGATATTCGGTTGTTACGCCGAAACGGCCTGAAGCAATCTGCTTGGTCTTGCTCGACAGCGAAATCCCGTCGTATTTTGAGTGGAAGCGCTCGTTGTCCTCGCCGCCCTCGCCCGTATTAGAACGAGCGCCGAGCTTGTTCATAGCAAGAGCTATGGCCTCGTGTGCCTCGCGGCTCAACGCACCGAAACTCATGGCGCCTACGACAAAATGCTTGACTATGCTCTCTACAGGCTCCACCTTGTCTATGTCAATCGGATTGCGTTTGAAGTCGAGGAAGTCGCGTATGAATATAGGCGCATCTTTCTCATCTACAAGACGCGTAAACTCTTTATATTTCTTATAGCTGCCCATGCGCGTGGCAAGCTGAAGGGTTGATATGGTCTCAGGGTTCCACGCATGCTTTATTCCGTCCTTGCGGTAGTGGAAAAGTCCGTGGTTGGGCAGGAAGTCGGTGCATACCGTCTTTGCGAATCCGGCGTCGTGCATGGCGATGGCGTCGCGCGCGATGGTCTCAAGCCCGATGCCGCCTATGGTCGATGTCTCCGTGCCGAAATATGTCTTCAGCAGACTCTCCGAGAGTCCGATGCTCTCAAATATCTTTGCTCCACGGTATGAACGGATGGTTGATATGCCCATCTTAGCCATTATCTTGAGCAGGGCTTTCTTCACGGCCTTGATATAGTTGGCTTCAGCCGTCTCATAGTTTTCCTGCACCTTGCCGCGCTTAACGAGATCGTCTAATATGGCGAACGTCATGTACGGGCACAGAGCAGAGGCTCCGTAACCGAGCAGCAGGGCTGCGTGCATGGTCTCGCGTATCTCTCCGCTCTCAACGATAAGTGCCGTCTGAACGCGCTTGCCCACTGATATCAAATAGTGGTGAACGGCACTCACAGCCAGCAGCGACGGTATGGCAGCATGAGTCTCGTCGATGTCGCGGTCGGTAAGTATGATGTAGTTGTAGCCGTCGTCAACGCTGCGCTCTGCCTGCTTGCACAGGTTGTCGAGGGCCTCGCGCAGTCCGTCTTCTCCCTTTGCGCACTCGAAGAGTATCGGCAGTTTCACGGTGTTGAAGCCTTTATAGCGTATGTTGCACAGAATGTCGAGCTGGGTGTTGTTAAGTATCGGGTGAGGCAGGCGCACCATCTTGCAGTTTGTCTCGTCAGGAATAAGTATTCCGGTGCCCACACGGCCGATATACTCCGTCAGCGACATTACGAGATTCTCGCGTATAGAGTCGATGGCGGGGTTGGTAACCTGTGCAAACTGCTGACGGAAGTAGTCGAAGAACACCTGCGGACGGTCGCTCAGCACCGCAAGAGGCGTGTCGTTGCCCATTGACGCGGTGGGCTCCTGACCGTTGACACACATTGGTATTATGGTGTTTTCGATGTCCTCCTCGCCGAAACCGAACATCAGTTCGCGGCGCACAAGATTGTCAACGGCGTTGCTCACCTTACGTCCGCTCTTCAGCTTTTCGAGCTGTATGCGGTTGGTCGACAGCCACTGGCGGTACGGATGTTCTGCTGCCAGACGCTCCTTTATTTCTCCGTCATAATATATTTTGCCTTCCTGCGTGTCAATGAGCAGTATCTTGCCCGGCTGCAGGCGGCCTTTCTCGGCTATCTCAGACGGTTCGAAGTCCATGACGCCCACCTCTGACGCCACAACCATCATGTCGTTGCGGGTTATGGTGTAGCGTGCCGGACGCAGGCCGTTGCGGTCGAGCATTCCGCCGGCATAGCGGCCGTCGCTGAAGAGCAGCGCCGCCGGACCGTCCCACGGCTCCATCAGTATTGAATGATACTCGTAGAAGGCTTTCAGGTCTTCTGATATAGGGTTCTTGTCGTTGAAGCTCTCGGGCACCATAAGCGCCATGGCATGTGGCAACGACAGACCGCTCATGACAAAGAACTCGAACACGTTGTCGAGACTTGCCGAGTCGCTCATGCCCGGCTGTATTATCGGTGATATGTCTTTTATGCTTCCCAGCGCCTCAGAGCTCAGCACACTCTCGCGCGCCTGCATCCATCCGCGGTTTCCGCGTATGGTGTTTATCTCGCCGTTGTGGCACAACAGGCGGAACGGCTGCGCCAGGCTCCATGTAGGGAATGTGTTAGTAGAAAAGCGAGAATGGACAAGAGCCAGTCCGCTGGTAAAGTAGTTGTTTGTCAGGTCGGGAAAATACTGGCGCAGCTGGAGGCTCGACAGCATACCCTTATATATAATGTTCTTGCTCGACAGCGAGCAGATGTAGAAGTCTTTGTTCTTAACACGGCGCTCAATGCGCTTGCGGATAAGATACAGCGTGCGCTCGAAGTAAGGCACACGGTTGTCTGTAACGCCGGTAACAAACAGCTGCTTAATGTCGGGCTCGCTAGCCAGTGCCGTCTCGCCGAGGCAGTCGGGATTTGTCGGAACGTTGCGCAGGTGCATAAGCGACAGCCCCTCGCGCTCTATCTCCTCAATCATTATGCTCAGTATGTCCTGCTGCTGCGCCTCATCCTTAGGCAGGAAGACGAGTCCCGTTCCGTATTTTCCCTTTTCCGGAACCGGTATTCCCTGCAAGAGAATAAACTCATGAGGTATCTGCAACATTATTCCGGCTCCGTCGCCTGTCTTGTTGTCGGCACCCTCGGCACCGCGGTGTCGCATGTTCTCGAGCACTTTCAGGGCGTTGTCAACAAGTTCATGGCTCTTGTTTCCATGTATGTTGACAACCATGCCCACGCCGCATGCGTCATGCTCGTATTCCGCATTATACAATCCTTTTCCCATAATTAATTGCCTTTAAGTTAATCTAAAAAACTAAATACTTAGCAAAGTGTTTGCAAAAATACAAAAATACTTTCTTTCTGAGAACATTTATTCAAAATAAATTCGACATTTTTTCATCAATAAATTCACAGCGCTTACAATTAGACGAAATAATACCTGTAAATCAAGCATTCGTTAAGCAAAATTCAGAATATTCATTACAAGTTGGAATAAAACCTCAAAAAGTACATTTATGCAAAATGCTTTCAATAAAGAAAGCACGGCAACCTGATGATAAATGAAAAATAAAATTGATGCCACTATAAGCAATTTGTAATAAAAACAAGGAAACAAAATTGGTTCATTTTGGTTCAAATCATTCTTTGCATCAATTTTTTTATAAAAAAATTAATATTTTTGCAGACACTAAACGTCAATAAGACAAACTAAATGGATACAAAATACACCGAAATAGAGTGCCTTAAACTTGAAATTGAAAAGAGGATGGGTAAGCCGTTGAAATCGCCGACCGACTTCAATCAACTTTCGCTGAGACTACAAAAGGAACTGAAAGAAGAGATTAGCATCTCTACAATAAAGCGAATATGGGGATACGTAGAGGCAAAGCACAACACACGATACACCACCTTATCAATACTCAGCCGCTTTATAGGATACATCGACTGGTATGACTTCTGTTTGTCGCTAAGACGTAGAAACATCATGGAACGCGACGCCATGCCGGAAAAACAGATCCGCACAGCAAGCCTTAAGACGGGCGACAAAATAGAACTGGGATGGGCTCCCGACTGCACTTGCGAGATAGAATACATAGGTGACAGCTGCTTCCGCGTGGAGGAATCGTCAAACAACAAGCTCTGCAAAGGCGACACTTTCAAGACACTTATATTCAATCTGAACAAACCGCTGTACGTGTCGGAACTAGAACACGGCGACAGCAAGCAGTGTACTTACATAACAGGAAAGGACAACGGACTGACAACTCTGCAACTTACAATCGGACAGTCAGACGCCAAGGCAAAATAACAACCTGTAAGTCAAAACCGCGCAAAAGCAGCGACTGCATAACACGGACATACAAACGATTAATACGTTCTGAACCGTTATGAACCAAACAGCATGCGCATTATCTTTATATTTATTTATATTTTTGCAGAACAAGAGACGAATAAATGTCAAATACAGAACAAAAAAACAACACATGAACGTAAAAAAGATATAGAGGTTAATAAATTTAGGAAATGTTTTTTAATAGTTTAGTAAGACTTGTTTTAACCGATGTTCTTTAGACCGTGAGGCCTGAGGAACATCTTTTTTTATGTACCTACGCAACGGCCAGACAACAACGGCGCACATAATAACCAGGATCTTGCCTATCGTCTTGTAACATTATTATATAATAATAGGTGCAGCTGCAGCGCACAAAGGCAAGCCTGAGTAAACATAAAGCAGGAAAAAGCCCGCTTGAAGTTAACCAAATTGGTTTTTCCGCAATTTAGTTGAAATAATCTCTTTGCGTTATGTTATAAATGTTATAAGATGGTGTTTAGTGAACTAGGCTTCAACTAAATTGCGGAAGAACCACAAAATTCAGGAAAGGTCAACGACAAAACAACGCAAAAAGATTTTCGGAAGAAACTCGTCACTCGTCACACAGGCGCATAACATTCTGACGGACAAGCCGTTACGGTGTGACGAGTTGCTGTTTCAACTCGTCACACCAACGGCAGAGAAACCCGAATGTGACGAGTCCGGCAGACAACTCATCACGCCATAAGGCATTGACAATCAGCGCAATAGACAGGAATGTGACGAGTGATGAGTTTTTGCCGAAACATTTTTCGGCATTCTTCACCTGCTTATCCGTGTGCATTTCGACCTGCAACAAACTACAGACGACAATAGCTGTACAGATGACCGGAAAGCATAATACGGATGAGAGCGGCTATGCTTTTACGGAATCAAGACAGCACATACTGCACAACGGGCAATTTTACGTCAAGCGGTTAATTTATAAAAGCTGCCCTTTCGCACGACAAAAGGACACGTTTCGGCATGCAAAAGCCGGCATATTGAAACATGAAAGGACACATACCGCAATGCGGCATATATAGCTCACTGCAAATAAAAAACTGATAAACGGGGACTAAAAAGGCACGGAACAAAACGCATCAGCAGACGTAAGGGCATAAAAAAAGGACTCCGCTGAGTCCCTGTCTTTTGTTAACCTTAAATCTAATACTATGAAAAACACAGTGCAAAGATATGAAAGTTTTAACCAAATTGATATCTAAATATGATAAAATATTTACAAATAGGCAGTTTTATTGACATAAATCAACGAAACTGCCTATTAAAATCAATTATTTCTTATAGTTTTTCAAACCAGTGTTGAGGAAATCGGTGTAATGGCCGATATTCTCGTCATAGCTGTAAGAACCTGCAACAGGCATACCCTTGTTGTCGAGAATAACATAGAACGGCTGTGCATTTGCACCGAACTTGCTGCGCTGCAGATAGCTCCACTTGTCGCCTACAGTGCGGAGCTTGCGCTTACGTCCGTTCTCAACCACCTCGATAGGCTTGTCAAGCGGCTGCTTGTCGTCTACATAAAGTGAGATGAGGATGAAGTCGTTGTTGAGCTTGTCGGCTACCTGAGGATCGGTCCATACGGCTGCCTCCATCTTACGGCAGTTGACGCATCCGAATCCAGTGAAGTCAACAACAACAGGCTTGCCCTCAGCTGCAGCTGCTGCCATGCCCTGCTCGTAGTCCTTATACTTAGGCTCAACTTCGTTGTGATAGAGGTTGAAGTCCTGAGTGTTGATAGGAGGAGCAAATGCGCTGACTGCCTTACAGGGAGCACCCCAGAGGCCCGGGATAAGATATACTGTGAACGCAAGCGAAATCATACCGAGCACGATGCACGGAACAGGCATTGCGTCTGTGTTGCCCTGGTCGCTCGGGAACTTGAGCTTGCCGATAAGGTAGAGGCCGAGCATGCCGAAGATGATGATCCAGAGAGCGAGGAACACTTCGCGGTCGAGCAGTCCCCAACCGTAAGCGAGGTCGGCTACAGAGAAGAACTTGAGGGCGAAAGCCAGCTCAATGAATCCGAGCACAATCTTGATGGTGTTCATCCAGCTGCCTGACTTAGGAGCCTGCTTGAGCCATGTGGGGAACAGGGCGAAGAGTGTGAACGGCAGAGCCAGTGCGATGGCGAAGCCGAGCATACCGATGGCAGGACCTGCGATGCTGCCAGATGTGCTGACCTCAACGAGCAGGAAGCCGATGATAGGACCTGTACATGAGAACGAAACGAGTGTAAGCGTGAACGCCATGAGGAAGATGCTCAGCATACCGCTCGTTGACGATGCCTTGTTGTCAACCTTGTTTGTCCATGATGAAGGCAGAGTGAGCTCGAACCAGCCGAAGAACGACAGGGCAAACACTACCAGCAACAGGCAGAAGAATATGTTGAACACAGCGTTGGTGGCCAGCGCGTTGAGCGAGCTTGCACCGAAGATGGCCGTGATGGCAAGTCCGAGGGCAAGGTAGATAACGATGATAGAGATACCATAGGTTATGGCGTCGCGTATACCCTTCTTCTTATCCTTTGTACGCTTCAGGAAGAAGCTTACGGTCATAGGTATGATAGGCCATACGCAAGGAGTGAACAGAGCCACGAAACCTCCGACAAGTCCCATCAGGAAGATATATATCCAAGAGCGGCTTGAACCTGTGTCGCCGCCGTTGAAGTTCTGCAGTTCGTCGATAACAGGCTTCCAGAGGTCGCCCTGTGCGTTTACAGCGGCTGTGTCAGTCTGCAGCGAGTCGGCTCCTGCCATTGCTGCTGCGGCTGTTGTGTCTGTAGCCTCAGCCTCGGTAGTTTCCTCTGCTTCAGGAGCGTCGGCAGGTCCTTCGCCGTTGAATGCGAACTCAACCTGTGTGGGCGGGATACAGTTTTCGTCGTTGCATGCGCCATACTCAAGATATCCGCTTACTTTGTATGTCTTGCCGACAATCTTGAATTTCTGCACGAAAGTAACGCTGTTTTCGAAATAGCGCAGATTCATGCCGAACATTTTGTCAAACTGGCTTATCTCCTTTCCTCTGTGTGAGAGTTTGCCGGCAGCCTTAACGCCTTCGGCCTTCTCTGTGTGCAGAGTGGCAGAAATAGGACCGTCAGCAGGCAGTCCGGTTGAATACACGTGCCATCCTTTGTCTATCCGCCCTGTAAAAATAACTTCAAGCTCTGTGGGCGACACTTTTTTCTGGCTCACCTTAAAGTGAACCGGGTCTTGCATCTGTGCTGCAACGGCCAGTGTGAACATGGCGAGCAGCGCTGTCAGGAATGTTGTTTTTAAAAGTTTCATTATTTTTTCTGGGTTTTATGTGTCATTATATCAAGCACGAAGCGGTCTGTCTCGTCCATGCCTCTCTTGCCTATTTCTGTAAGGTTGCGTATGCTCTGGTCTACGTCGTCGTCGATGATGCCCTCTACCGAGGTTACATGCTTGTTCTGTATGGCGAGCATGGCGCTCATCACTGCCGTGCTCACGCCTGTAGTAAGCTTTAGCGCGCAGCTTGGCTTAGCGCCGTCGCATATCATGCCCGTGAGGTTGGCTATCATGTTCTTCACGGCATACGACAGCTGCTCATAGCTGCCTCCCATAAGGTAAGTTATACCGCAGCTGCTGCCCGTGCTGGCAACCACGCATCCGCAGAGGGCTGAAAGTGAGCCCAGATGCTGCTTGATGTATATGGCAGTAAGGTTGCTTATGATGAGGGCGCGTATTGTTTCTTCTTCAGTGTTATGGTTTTCGGCTGCAAACACTACCACCGGCATGGTGGTGCAGATGCCCTGGTTGCCGCTGCCGCTGTTGCTCATCACGGGCACCATGGCGCCGGCCATACGTGCGTCGCAGGCGCAGCTTGTGGCCGAAAGTATCTTTGAGAATATGCTGTCGCCCATTATGCCCTTGCCCAGCGGGCTGCACATGGTCTTGCCCAGCGTGTGGCCGTAGTTCTCGCGCAGGCCTGCTGCTGCGGCAGTCTCGTCCATGCGCTTGGCGTCGAGGATAAACTTCAGCTCCTCGATGTCGGTCTCGGTGGCAAACTCGTAGACCTTGCGCAGAGTGAGCTCCACTTCAACCTGCTTTGCCTCTTCTTCTCTCGGGGCCATATTGTCGAGCATCACGTCGGCATCCTTGCGCAGATAAACGAAGTTGGTGTGCATGTGCATGATTCTTGCCTCGGCCTCATGACCGCCGGCGCTGCACTTCACGGCTATATAAAGCTTGTCGGGCGCATCCTCCTTCAGGCTTATGTGTATTCTGTCTTCGGCGATATACGCCTTGCCGCGCTCAACGGCCTCCTTGTTGCTGTCCTGCAGCACTTCGAGCTCAAGCTCCGGACGGCCTACTATGGCACCAAGAGCCACGGCTATGGGCAGGCCGATCATGCCTGTTCCCGGTATGCCCACTCCCATTGCGTTTTTCAAGATGTTGGCACTAAGCTCTATGTCTATGCTCTCAGGAAGAGTCCCGAGCAGCTCTCTGGCCTTTGCCACACAAAGAGCTACGGCAATAGGCTCTGTGCAGCCTATTGCCGGCAAAACCTGACTGTGAATCAGGGCTATAATAGATTTTCTTTCTTCTGTTGACAACATTGCTAAGATTTTTAGGTTATACTTACAAGCTGCGAAGTTACAAATTTAAGTGGAAAAAATTTATTTTTAACAAGGAAAATTACGCAAATGTTACAAAAAAGTTGGGCTGCAACACGTCTGCGCCACTAAAACTGCTTACATTTTGTAAACTTTAAGCATAAAAATACATTTTCAGACGGAATGCTCACGCCAACTGTAAGCCGGCAACACCCGGCGCATACACCGGCAAGGCGTTTTGCAAAAGGCCACGTTTCGGACTCTGAAAGGTGGTCTTTCATCATGCAAAAGACCATGTTTTGCAAGGCAAAAGGGCACGTTTTGCAACACGTCTGCTAACGCGCTGACAATCAGAAGGATAACAATATGTAAGCTGTCCGCCCGTACCACAGCATCTGACGGCCTTTGCAGCACGACAGGATACAGACCGGCATGATAAAAACATGACAGAAGCGGCGCGCCCGGAGCCACGCCCGAAACACGCCGACGAGACGGCACAGAGAACAAAATTTAGCACGGCTGGAGGCAAGAACTAACTATTTTTAGCACTAAAAAGTTGTTGATTTGAAAAATAAAGCCTACCTTTGCCAACAAGAATAAAATGAATTAACATAAGGAAAGGCAAGATCAAGGATTCCGACATTGAGAAACATGCCGGAATCTTTCGTTTTGTCTGTCCCAAAAATAATAATAATCTTTAAAACCAATAAATTATGGCTTACATGTCACAAGAAGGCTACGACAAGTTAGTGGCCGAACTAAAACATTTGGAAAGTGTCGAACGTCCCAAGGCGTCAGCGGCAATTGCAGAGGCCAGAGACAAAGGCGACCTGAGCGAAAATTCAGAATATGATGCAGCTAAGGAGGCACAGGCACATCTTGAAGACAAGATCAACAGGATTAAGCTTGCTATCTCTGAAGCCAAAATTGTTGACACATCGCGCCTGAGCACAGACTGCGTGCAGATTCTGTCAAAAGTGGAAATGACCAACCTGGCAAACAACGCCAAGATGAGCTACACCATCGTGAGCGAGAGCGAGGCAAACCTGCGCGAAGGCAAAATCTCGATAAAGACACCTATTGCACAGGGACTGCTCAACAAGAAGGTAGGCGACGAGGTTGAAATAAAGATACCACGCGGAACCATAAAGCTGCGCATAGAAAAGATTACCGTAGAATAAAGCTCATGAGATACAGCTGTCATGAGGCTTTAAGGCAGGCAAGCCGAAGACTCCTGACACTGAAGCCTCATCACACACGACATCCATAAGCCCTAAGGACCTTACATACAATAATATAAAAACATAACATCATGGATATTTTCTCAAAAATAGCTGCAGGCGAAATACCCAGCTACAAATGCGCCGAAAACGACAAGTTCTACGCATTTCTCGACATCAACCCGCTTGCAAAGGGACATACGCTGGTGATACCGCGCCGCGAGGTTGACTACTTCTTCGACCTCAACGACGACGAGATAGCCGAAATGATGGTGTTTGCAAAGAAAGTGGCCGTGGCTATAAAGAAGGCCTTCCCGTGCCGCAAGGTGGGCATGGCCGTGCTCGGACTCGAAGTGGCACACGCACACATACACCTCGTGCCCATGCAGACAGAGAAAGACATGCTCTTCTCTAATCCCAAGCTGAAACTTACAGAGCAGGAGTTTAAAGAAGCAGCAGACAAGATATATGCCGCTTTCTGCGAGTAATACGTCAGAAACATGAAGCCACGAAGGCGACACAAGAAAAAAAAGAGTGAGGAGCGCAGGCACAAACAAAGCCGGGCGCTCCTCACTCTTTTTATACATAATAGGCGGCAGGGCTAAATAAACTCGTCGCCATACTTTACCTGCACCTCATTGATATACTTGCGTATAAGCGCCGACGAATCCTCCTTCTTGCATATAAGCAGCACGTTGCCCTTCTCGGCCACGATATATCCATCGAGACCGTTTATTATGCCCATGTGGTCGTCAGGCAACTTAATGATGTTGTTGCGGCTGTCGTCGGCTATCACACGCGAGCCGATAACCACGTTGTCGCCCTCGCCCTTGCTCATGCTCTCATATATAGAGTGCCACATGCCAAGGTCGGCCCAGCCGAAGTCGCATATCATCACATACACATTCTCGTTGTGCTCAAGTATGCCATAGTCTATCGACAGGTTGGGATACGACGGAAAGTTCTCCCTGACAAACTCAAGCTCGCGCTCCATGCTGTATTCAGCCCCCGAAGCCTCAAGCTTTCTCAGCACAGGAGGGAATATGCGCTTAAGACACTCGCAGAGATAATTAACGTTAGAAAGAAACAGCCCTGTGTTCCAGTAGAACTCGCCGCTCTCCATGAACATTCGCGCAAAGTCGCGGTCGGGCTTCTCCGTAAACGACTTAACCTTAAACACATCGTCGCGCTCAGAAGGCTCGCCCGTCTGTATGTAGCCATAGCCGGGCTCAGGTCTCGTAGGCCTTACGCCCATTGTCAGCAGGCAGTCGTGGCTGCCGACAAAGTCGAGACCGTTGATAACGTCAGTCTTGAACACATCCTCCTTGAACACAGCCTGATCCGACGGCACCACCACGAGACGCGCGTCGCGGTCGGCCCTATGCAGGATGCGGTATGTAGCCCAGGCCACGCTCGGAGCCGTGTTCCTGAAGATAGGCTCACTGAGGATATGCTCCTCGGGCAGCTCGGGCAGCTGCTCCCTCACCAGGTCGTGATAGATGTGGTTTGTACTGATATAAATATTTTCAGAAGGAATAAATCCGGCCATGCGGTCGTAAGTCTGCTGAAGAAGCGTGCGTCCTGTCGAAAAGAAATCCAAGAACTGCTTAGGACGGTCTTCGCGGCTGCAAGGCCACAGGCGGCGTCCTTTGCCGCCGGCCAAAATAAGACAATAATTGTTTTTATTCACACTCATTGTATTTACAGATTGTTTTACGAATACGAAGATAAGCATTATTGTCTGTATAACCAATTATTTTAAGTTTTTTCAATTAAAAATTTGTCAATTCAGAATTTATATTTATCTTTGCAGCCGAAAAGAAGCCCAGATGGCGGAATCGGTAGACGCGCTGGTCTCAAACACCAGTGGGGCAACCCGTGCCGGTTCGACCCCGGCTCTGGGTACAGAATTGGAGAAGTTGGCTACAGCTTCTCCTTTTTCATTTTCTCTCCCTAGCAACTCGTTGGTATGCTGATAGATAAGGTCAAGAACTTTGTTGTAAGAGTTGGTTCGATATTTTTCTCCGTCAAATTCGATTTTTTCGGGAAACATCGAACTAAGTACTTTTATTTTCATTTCAACAGAACCATTTCTCATAATGTTTGTTAAATTATTGATTATACATAGAGAGTAGTCTATTTTTTTCTTTATTCCTTTTTTATTGAGGGTTAATATTTCTACCTTTTGTTTCAATTCTTTTATTTCATGCTTGTAGCGTTTAGATATTCTGTCATAATTATCTTTAGAGATTTCGCCAGCACAATATTTGTCATCGAGATTTTCAAGCATCTCCACCTTTTTTCCAATCTCAAATTCAAGCGTTTTCTGTGCCCTCTGCGCATCTCTGCCCATCTCGTCTTGCAGGTCTTCAAGTATCTTACAATAAAGACTCAAGACGGCTTTATTTGGGAATATCCGCAATGAGGTGGAAGATTTTGAATACCGTACACGGGTAAGGGCTGAGAAGTTAGAAAAGGCAAGGTTATTGCAACGGGAAGCGGAAGAGTTGATAAAGTAATAAATTCACTGAAAAGGAATGCGAAATTAAGTTTTTAAGAACTCTCCTCCATCTATAGATGGTTAAATATCAATCCTTTTGTAGTATTCTAATTTAAATTTATTACTTTTGCAGTTGGATTGAGGAAACTCTATCCAAAACATGTTAGAAAAAAGAGGCGTTATGTCTTCTTCTTGTATGTACGAAGCCTGAGAACCTTCAAACAATGGAAACAAGAGATGATATAATGGTCTCCACGCATATGCGTGGGGCTGTTATTCCCACATCTGTTTCCAAAGGTTTTCTCAGGGCCTGTACATTAAGAAGTGTGGCATACGGCACCACGCTTCTGCGTTTAATAACAGACTCGTTTGGGTGCTAGCGGGCATAGAATGAAACTACACGTATGACAATTCTAATTATTATTCTCATTGTTGTAGCAGTAATCTTCATCATCAACTATAATGGTAATAAACATGATGAGGAAATGAGAAAACTTGCTGAGCAAAAGAAAGCGACACAAAGTTCATTTAGCCAACATGACATCAACAACAAAATAATGGATGTAGTCCACGCTATGGGTGATGGTCAAAATGCTCAATACTGGGAGGGGTTCAAGCATAGAAAACCAAACGAAGCAAAAGCCATTGTTGCTGCTTCTAGATTGAATATGGACTCTTTGAGTGATAAGGATGCCTTTGAGATCGTGAACACATTTCTTCGCTGGTCTAAAAATGCTGGCAAACCAATTTCTAAATTAAAAGAGGATACTATTGCACAATTCTCTGAGTTTCTCAATGAAGCTCCTTTTGAAATGTTGGAATCCAAGATTAGAAACGAGATGCTCAATGAAGCAAAGACATTCAACATTTCTCCAAATCATACAGCCTGCTACTTTATGCTGAACTACTTGAAGGAAGCGCAAAGCCGCCAATCTAAGACAAGTGTTCCAACTGGTGACATCCGCTCTTTGGTAGAGCAGTTGTTAGACACCGTCTTTACACATGAGATGAAAGCAAAGATGAACGAGGATATGGCATATGTATTCGGTAGTTTGGTCGTTGATATGGTTAAGAGTGGCGACGTTGATCCACAACTTCAAATGATGTTGTCATCAATGACCATTCAAAACATCAAGATGATGAATAAATTGTATGAGTCGGGTAAGGTGGATAAAAATGAGTTCGACCAAATACTTGAAGAAACTCTTGATAAGTTTGCACATCAATTTTAAAACAGTATAATAATGTGGTGGATAATAATTGCTATTATTGCTTTTGTGGCATTTAAGTTCATTTTGGACTCCAAAGCTCAATCAAATGCTGTTGCCAAACAAGGTGGCATGAGAAAGAAATATTCGATATTGGTTGATTATTTTCTCACAGGGAATGAGAATTGTCGAATTATTCAGGAAAATAGTACATTCATTCGTGTCGGTGCTGCCAATCCTGCTGCGAGTACATATTTTGACATCGCCCAAACCTACGGAACAGTTACAATACAATGGACTTCTAAAAGCATACCTCTTGGAAACCATAAGTTGGAATGGCAGTTCAATGAGTTTGCAGACCAACACGAAATGATACGTCAAATTGAGCATGACGTAGAAACCTATATGGGTAATGTACTATCTAAATTTCAGTAATATGGGACTGTTCTCTAAAATATTTGGTGGGGCGAAAGAACTCACAAAAATCTCCAATGGCGTTGCTAATGTCACCAACATGCTTGATGAATACGAAAGCGACCCCGATTTAACATATCTGTATGTATCGGCATGGATTACACGTGTTGCAGTTATTGATGTAGTGGAAGCAAACGAATTTCCCTCACACTACACTCTTTATGCCCCGATTCATGGTAATCAGACAAAAATGACCATCATGGAAGCATACGGATTAACTATCACAAGAGTTGTGTCCAAAGCACTTGAGCGTTCCTCACGCATTCATGATTATGTGCAAGACATCTTAGACAAAAAGGAAGCTTTCTACGAGATAGACAGGCAATTGCCCGAAGAACAAAAAAGAATATTCAGATAACATAAACATACCTACAACAATAAAAATACATCTTGACTCTATTCCTATGTTTTACGGCTTTTTAAATGCACAAACCATCGCCTAGAATGCTGCCATAAATTCTTATATAGGCGAAAAGGTGTGTGAGAAAGGAATAGTGGTCATGACACTTGCTATTGAAAAAGTGGAGTTTGTTCCTTTTTTTCTTTCTCAAATAAGGTTAGTTTATGGCTTTGTATATATCCAAACTAAACCTATTTCTGTTAGCTGCAAAACATATATGTTGGCGAAAAGAGAAACAGCCTTTTTCTTTTCGCCTGTGGTGCTTGACAGCAAACTTTGGATTTCCTTGCATCTTACCGCTTTCGTAATACACCTGATTACCGTTTTCATCCAATACGGGCTTTTCCTCTCTACCTAAATAATACTCTAAGTAAAGGCTGATTCTGCCATCCGAAAGTTTATTTTGTTCCAGTTTCGGATTTTCTTTTGTTTTATTTTCTAACATTTCTATGCCTTGTACCGGCTCTGGGTACTAGAAAGCAGCTAAGTATTTGGTTATCAATACTTGGCTGTTTTTATTTTATGTAAATAATGTTCTGCTTATATTTTAAACAAAGTATCTCAAAGCCTACATCCCGACATGAATGTCGGCAAGTATGCTCCGTTCTATTTCTTCCACCGGTTCATCAGTGTATCTCTTCACGATGGTGTGACGGCTCAGATAGTCGATGCTGTCGCACAGTTCGCGCAGGATGGTTATCTGGTGTGAGGACAGCAGCAGGGTTTTGCCTTTGTCTTTCAGCGAGCGTATGATTTTCTTCAACTGAATACAGCCGTATAAGTCGACACCGTTGAACGGCTCATCAAGTATATACAAGTCGTTGTCCTGCAACAGCAGAGCCATAAGCGCCAGCTTCTTTTTCATGCCGGTAGAATATTCCGATGCATACCTATGCAACGGCAGCTGAAACATTTTATTCACTTCTTCCACCCTTGCTCTGTTGATATTCTTGCCTTTTGCTTTTATACAAAAATCGAGATACTCATATCCGGTAATCAGCGAATAGAAATGAGTCTCGGCCGGCAGATAACCGATTGAGATGCCTGACGCCTTGTCTATGCAGCCGTCATAACCGGTAAGTCCCATGATGCAGTTAAACAGCGTTGTCTTGCCTGCCCCGTTCTCACCGGCAAGTCCATAAATCATCCCCGACTGATAGACTACCGACAATCCATGTAAAACCATTGTCTTGCCATAGCTTTTTGACAAATCTGTTATCTTTATCAGTTCCATATATTTTTTAAGTTGTCTTTAAGGAATATACAGCATAATACGTTTATCAGAACAAACGGAACAAGCAGAAGCGGAATAAAACAAGTAAAGAAAAACAATGGTATAAGCACTATCAACTGATATACGGCCAGTGATGCTGACGAAAACGACATATGGCGCACCATGCCCATATTGCACAAATATAATATGCTTCCCGATATTACGAAAACAGCAAACAGCAGATTATCACCGCTGAAGGAAAACGAAAGTATAATTCCGACAAAAGGCACGGCTGTTATTACGGCGTTCCAGACGCTTGACAAGACAAGATGCCGCTGAAAAGCTGAATAATTGAGATAAAAGGTTAGCTCCTGCCGATGCGGAACCGAGGCAAACGACATTGTCTGAACTATGCACCATACAATCAAGGCTACCTTTCCGATACGGATATTGGCATGCAGCGCCCCTATGACCGTAACTATGAGCAAAAGAAGATAAAGCCAGCCATACGTGCGGAACATGCGGATATACTCCAGGCCGCCTTTGTAGAGAAAAGGCAAGGGGACGGGCGCAGACTTCATCTTTATGGTCTTTAATTTAGGCAAAAGAGCGGCAGTTGCCATGACGACTGCGGCAGCGGCAAAATGACTTCTAAGACATTCAATCACAACAAACGGCAAACCTATCAATATATATTCAGCCATGAGGAGTAAAGCAGGACATTTAACTTGCTGCGACAGAAAGTCTTTGTCTTTACGTTCGTTATGATAGCATAGCAGGCATAAAATGACGGCAGCGGGCATAATCCAGCTGTAGCTTGTCTTTATCAGCACATAAATAGCCAAAAACATAAATGCCGCCAAAAGCATACTTACGACAACGCCCAGTCGCCTTAAAATCCGCCAAAGCTGTTTCAGCCGTAATCCGAAATAGAGAACCGCTATCATTGTTTCCTCATCAATTCACGAGTTTTATTATTTCTTCTTTTATCATTTTGCCGGCAGGACACTGATTTGACCATAAAAAGCCAGCCATTTATGACAAAAAAACCGGCCACTTTCGCATCAAAAGTGGGCCACTTACGACCCGTAAACAATAGGTTAATGATTTGAAAGCCACAAGCACGATTTTGCTTACAGTCCATGCCGCAGCAACCGACATTTCAGCCGTTCGTTAACAATAAGCGCACGTTTTTCTTTCAGTTTTTTGCCTTTAATTTTCTGATGACATGTTTCGGCCTGTCCATAACGCCTCGCATTATGGCACAAATGTACAAAAAAAGGAGCGATTCTTGTTATTCAATCGCTCCTTTTCTTAGGTTATGTTTAATAATAGTATAAAATTATGCTGTTGTCATTATTTATTCTCACCAATCTCAAACGGCTTCGTTGCCGTGGCGTTGCCGTACTGGATATAGAGCTGATATTTACCCGGCTTCATGTCGGTAACGTCTATAAGATATGGTGCAATATACTTCACAGCCTTAACCACTCGCTCCTTGCTGTCGAAGATCACCACCTTTGCCGGATCCTGCGTGGGCAGAGTGAGGCGGATGCCCGAATTGTTAGGATTGAACGTAACGCGGGCCTCTTCAAGAGCGTTGGCATAGTTGACGGGCAGCTCCGTGATGTCCTTCGGAGAGAACCTTACCATCACCCTCAGCGGCGCTCCCTTCACACCGTCCGGTCTTACATATACAGGAATCTCCGTACCGGGTTCCACCTGCATCATGTTAAGTTCTACGTTGAGCGAGCCGTTGTTTGAAGCATCCATGCCCAGCGTGGTATTCTCGAACACGAAGGTTACTTCCACGGGCTTGTTGTCAGGATTGTCAGCCGAACGGGCCACACCCATAATATAGCCTTTGTTCTTAACGACGTTGTCTGTCTGCATCTTCACCCACGCTGTCTTGCCGGGCTGCTCTGCACGCGAGCGTGTGCTGTATTCGCATATATAGAAAGCTTTCTTAGAGTCATTCAGGCTATAGCCCAATGAGTTGAGGTCGCTTATCTTTGAAAGGCTCACGTTGGCCGGGAACGATATAAAGTTCCACTCACCCGGTTTGAAAGTATATTTCAGTACAAGCTTCTTAACCGTTACAAAGCCTTTGTCGACCACCACCTGTCCGCGTGATTCCGGATCGGCATACACTGTCAGCTGGTTTATCTCGTCGCCGTCATTCAGGACAAGCTTTCCGTCTTTCGCCACAGTTTTATCGTTGCGCACATAGAAGCGGCACTTGGTTATGGGCGAGGTTAGATACTCATCGGTACCTGGCTGCACGGCCGTAACCTCTATATATGCCGACTTATCCACCGGTATGGTATGAACGTTCAGCACATTTCCCTCTATGGTTGCATATTCACTTCCGGCTGTTATATAGTAGAGCCCGGTGCCGCCTGAAGTGAATCCTGCGTCAAGCGTATGTGTAAACGGCTTGCCGTAGGCCAATATGTCCGTCTCAGGCCATGTAGCTTTCTGAGCTTTTCTTACATCTTTTTTAAGATAAACACGTCCAAGCGGGAAGTTCATGTGGTCCTGAGCGTTGTCATCAATCATATTACCTGTTATGACAATATTTGTCTGTCCGTCTATAGGAACTTCATACTTACGCAAATATATACCATCAGCCGGTTTCTTTGGGTTGTTCTTGGCGTACATTGTCTGTGTCTCCTTCACTTCGCCGTTTACGGAAAGAGAAAAACGGATGTCGCCGCTGCTCTTGTCGTCCTGAATTCCGTAATACGTAAAAAAGCGTGAGTACGGACTGTCTTCAGCAAAGTTGAACGTGAAGCTGCCGTTGGCATGAGTGCTGAAACTCTTATAGAAATTAATACCGTCAACAGGGAACGGATTTCCGCCATCAATGCCTTCGTCAAACTTTATTCTATTATCATATCCGCTTGTAGCAGCATTCCACTTGACATCCTGTCCGATCCATTTAAAACGCTCGACGCCATTGTCCTCTATCAACTCAGAAAGATACTGTGCTCCGGTTGCAGTGATAAATTTAGCACGATATGCATATCTGTCAGTTGTGTCAAGCAGAGGCACCGTGAAATTACGGTCGAGCGTCTCCGGTATTGGCAGCAGATAATATCCGTCTGACAATGGTATATTGTCTGAAGACACTGTGCTTTTGCCGTCACGCAGACTGAAGGACACTACCTGAACATTCTGTATTTCCTCGCCTCCGGCATTGACCTTAGCCAATATCATACGGCCCGAGACACCGCCGTCGGCACTTGGAACAAGTCCTATCAGCTCAATGCTCTGGGCCTGTGCAGACAGGCCGAGCAATGAGAACAATAAAACAATTATATATCTTGCTTTCATTATCTTACGTTTATTTTGTTTGTATAATCCTTGTTAGATGTGCGCACACGCACGATGTATGTGCCTGAAGGCAACTGATGAGAGTAGCTGTCTGAAGACGTTGTCGTGTAGACGCATCGGCGTCCGGCTGTGTCGAACATTTCTATTACCGACTTGCCTGAGAGACCTTCTATGCGGCATGTGTTTCCGTCGATGCTTACCGAAGGCTTGCCGCCGGCAACATGACCTACGCCAGTGGTCTCCTCATGTACACTAAGTACGAGTGCAAAGCGCGACTTGGCTTCATCAACATTATTGACGTCGAATTCATATCCGTTGCCGTCGAGCAGACTCCATCTCTGACCTGTTGACTTGTCAAGCAGTTCTGCCTTGTCATTAAGGCCATAGCCATAAGATTTTATTGCAGCTATACGGAACTTTCCTGTAGACGAGAGTCGCAAGTAAAGCGGTATCTCAACCTTTTTGCCCGGAAGCACGTTTACCGACAGGTTGCGGTTTCCGCAGACAGTGGCAATCTCGTTGGTCTTAGAGTTGAGTCCTCCCCACATCTTCACGGCATCCTCACCGAGAACAAATCCGGCAGAAGTTTCATCCTGCAGCTTCACCTCCGTGCGGTCGGCCAGCTTGTCTGAGTCGCCCTCATAGAGACCGATACGCAGCATCTTGCTTTCATGCAGCATGTAGTGGTCGAACACGCGGCGGCTTATGCTCGTATTCTTAGCCTCTGGTGTTATCACAAGACTTGCACCCGCCTGACGTGTCTGCACGAAGAACGGCTGGAACGGCATCAGTTTCTGAGTCTCGTCATAGTTCTCAACCATATCCCAGGCTGTATATGTGTCGCTTTCAGGATTATACTGGTAAAGATATTTCACCACCTCATCCTCATTCAGCACGACATTATGCTCCTTCGTAAGGTTTATGTTAGACAGATACGGATTACCAATGAGGTTCCATCCTGCGTCAAACTCGCTCTCGCTCGGATAATATTCAAGCATATCTGCATAAGCTGCGTTGCCGTTGCTGAGCAAGCTGCCGAGAGAGGTATTCACGATACCCTCCGCACCTCCGTCAGAGTCAATCTTTATCTTAACGCCGTCGCTGAGCACACCCTGCAACAGCTTAGCCTTTACGCCAAACGACACGTATGGCGATGTAGCCTCTATCACATTCGCTCCGTCTTCATTGTCAGCCAGCGACAGCTCTACAATAGGCTCGAGCGCAACGTTGAGCTTAAGTTCGCTATTGTCGGTAACTCCCGAAAGCTTTATTGTAACAGGATTAACAGCCAGACTGTTAAGGTTGTCACGATTAATCGTCACAATGATATTCTGTTCTGCCGGACCGTTAAGGTCGAGTTCTGATATGTTTGCAGAAGCATATTCTGACTCAACTACAGACACCTGTACCTTGCTTGTCGGATTCTTGCTTATCACGCGGCTCTTTACAGTTATCTTGTTGTTTACCTCACTTATAATTATTGTGTCGCCGTCAGCATGACCGTCAACCGAGAGGTTTACCTTTACAGGATATTCACCCGCAGCACCGTCGTACATCAGCATCATCTCACATCCGTCATTAAGAGTTGTGCCGTCAACCTCAAACTTCATTCTGCCGTTATCCTGACTCGACATCGGAACAAACGTTGAGAATGGTTCTGTAGATCCTATCGGACGCAGAGCCAACGTAACCGCCGGTGCCGATTCTGCCTGCTGCATAGCGAAGCTTACTGTTGCCTTCTGGCCAGATGAGAACACCGACGCCTTGCTCATGGTCAACGTATAGAACGAGTTGCTCAGCGGTGTAAGCTCTGCATGGTCAGCATTTGCATAGTTATAAGGTGTTCCGTTCATCACGCCAATGCCGAAGCTTGCGCTTACTCCCTGCGGAGCTGCCACATGAACGGCCTGACCAGCCTCTGTATCCTGACTGTTCTGGCTGAACGTAGCAGTGGGGTGATATGGCATGTGAGAGAAGTCTTCGTTAGACGTTGTTCCATACAGAGTGAGCGGAGTACCCGTAACAACATCATAAACTTTTCCGTCCTCGTTCGTATGATCCATATCGATGAACGACACCAGACCCGGCTCGTCAAGACGCGGATTGTTCAGCATATACTTGCGTATCTCGTCAGACGAGAGCGCACGGCTCCACAGCATCACCTGGTCTATTGCACCCTTAAACCACTTGTCGCCCTGATAGTTCTGTCCAAGAAGCAATGCCGAATTTATCTTGGCAGTAGGCACGCCTGTCGAGCGGAAATACTCTGCTCCGTTAAGATATACATGGAATCCGTCTGAAGCTGCCACAAGTGCCACATGCATCCAGCGGCCTACATCCGTAGACTTGAAATAATGTGTGGTTGACCATCCGTAATATCCGTCATTCCAGTGGAAACGCAGGTTTTTGTCTGCAATATGTATTCCGCAAACTCCACCGTTGCTGCCGCGGAAGAATATCAGAGGCTTAACGCTCTTGAGCATATCCTCGTTGTCCACACGCACCCATCCCATCATGGTGACATTGTTGAGTCCGTTAAGACTTCCGCTTATCTGAGACGACTGCACAGCTGCTCCGCCACTTGTAAATGTCATGGCCTTACCCGGATCCTGTGGCAGCATCTTGTTGTTTACAGTGATCACCAGCGGCACCATTGTACCGTTCTTGCTTTCGATGGTATCCTTAAGAGTCTTGCTACCTTTCAGCATTTCTACGTCAAGCTGCAACTTTGCCACAGCCTTGCCGTTGACGAACTTCATGTTATCAGCAACCTTGAACAGTCCTGTTCTCGAGCTGATTTCATAAATTCCTTCAGGCTCATTCATTCCGCCTACAAGGCGCGCATTTACATCATATGAAACATCGCTTTGATCATAAACGTCGATTTCGTTTCCTTCCCAGTTTCCGGCGAGCGAAGGCTCTACCGCAGCCTTATTCTCAAGCACGGCGAGCATCTTGTCTGCCAGTCCGGCAGCTTTCACGCCTTTGGAAACAAGCGTCTTTCCGCTTTCGCCAGCCTCCATGTCGGCCACTTTCATCCACACCTTCTGGTCTTCATACAAACCGCAGGCATAGAGCTGATACTGCTTTCCGCTATGCCATGACAGAGGCAGCTCTATATCAAGAGTCAGCTGACCGGCATCAGAGAACGGACGTATCTGGAACACCTCGGAAGCAGCAACATAATACTGAGTGTTGACACCCATGCTGTCCGGATGCAGGTTTGCATAACGATAGACGCCGAATTCAGGCGACTGATCGCCCGAAGGCGTAAGATATATCGCAGTACCGTTGCCTGTGTCATAGGCTGTGCGTCCCTGAGGAGTCTTCACCTCTGACTTGACAGCACCTACAGCCACCGGCATCTTTACATAAGAAGTAACGGCCTGAGTACGCGGAGCCATTCCTGCACGCGAGAAGAGTTCATGCTCCTTGTCAAGTGCTCCGGCATTGAAGTCGTTGTAGTAAGCCAAGGCGTCAGCCTCCGATGTGTCATGAGAGAACATGGCGCGCTTAACATCGTTCGCGTTGAGCGCACGGTTCCATATCTTCAGTTCGTCTACACTTCCCTTCATCGCCATGCTCTCAAATCCGTCGGCAAAGAGCGACAGGTTGACAGCACTGTTAAGCGGAGCCCACTGCACTATGCGCGGAGCCGAAGCCACCTCGCTGCCATTTATATATAATGTAACATTTCCGTCACGGTCTTCGCTCAAGGCTACATGCGACCAGCGTCCCTTAGTCAGCGCTCCGCCTACAAGGTCGGTCTGCTGAGTCTCGTTTGTGTCGTATGTTGCACGGTCGAACAGCTGTGCTGGCGCATAGCGGAACTTCAGCTTGCCCTGATCCAGGAGCAATGCCCATCCGCGCGTATCGCGCTGCTGCTCTACAGGACGGTTACACAGAATGACACCGTCGTTCTCCGGATTAATCCAGAAGTCTATGGTAAAGTCATTAAAGAAGTAGTCAACATTTCCCAAGTCAATACGGCCGCTACCGTTGCTGTAAAGAGCCTGGCCAGGTTTCGGAGTGTAATCAACAGCCGTTGCCTTTGCCGAAGACGACTTGACTGTATATTCAGCCGACTCTGTTGTTACGTCCGGCGACTCGCGCAGGGTCAGCTTCAGCTTAACTCTGTCTCCGTCCTTCAGGTTAGACGTGAAATACTGATACGGATTGTTCACGTCTGTTCCGTTTACATACCATGTATAGTCATAGTAAAGCGGAATAGTCCACTTTGTATCAATTCCGAATGTGCGACGTCCGTTGACATTAGAAAGTTCTTTCAGCGCAAAGCCGTTCTTGAAGTATCGGTCAGCCGGATGCTCAAGGTCAGCCACCCACACGCCACGTCCGTAATCGCCTATCACCATTTCCTGGGTGGTATAGTTCAAGGCAAGACGCTTTGCCGAAAGCGGATTATATCCCTTAAGCCACAACGACCATTGGCCAGTATTGTGGTCGCGCAGATATATACCTGACGAAGAGCTGAAGAAATACAGGTCTCCTGTTCCCTCATGGAAGAATATATCGTCACACGAAATTGACGGCAGGCCCTGATGAGACAGATCTTCACTATTTCCGGTTGTCAAATCATATTTAAGCACCTTTCCGGTCTGTGCAACATATATAACGTTGCTGTTATTCGGATCAGCAGCAATCCAGGCATTAGTAAACTTAGCCGGAACTTTAGAGCCGTTAGAACCGATCACCTTGACAGTCTCAAACGTATTGCCATTGTCTGTCGACTTGACAATTGTGTGGTTGGTGTTCAGCACAAACAGTGTAGGCTTGTCGCCGTCACGTGTTATCGCAAAATCACGCGCACCTGTTCCCGCACCGGTCTCATCCACTGTATTTGCAGACAGGTTTATCGTCTTGCGGCCGAAGTCCTCTATTCGGAAGAACGACTGGGCATTGTTTCCCGGATTGTGAATCAGATACCAGTAGCCTGTACATACATCAGCCATCGAATAACCTTCATACCAAGAGCTGAGCGATACGCCTTCAAGGCCTCCGCCTCCGCTTCCTGAGAAATAGCATGTGCCGGCATAAGGATTAAGGAAGGCTTCCGTACCCTCATATCCGCGCCAGTTGCCCCAGCGTCCGTAGCGGTATGTCTGAGCGTCCACATCCTGCGTGTTGCCAAGCATTGTCTGGTCGCCAAACTCGTTTACCTTAATAGAATAGTGCAGCTGATTGCCCATCGAGCTGTTTATGTTAGTCCACTCATGATTGTTTATGTCCTTATCCTTTACCAGAAGTCCCGCATCAGAGCCGCGGAACACGCGTCCGCTGCGGTGAGACACGATGCAGTGGTTGTCTGCATTATGACGTGCACTCGTAGTTGTATAGTACTGTCCGTTGTCGGCCAGAGCCTTAAGGCGGTTACCCCATCCGAACTCTCTGAACGTATGTCCGCCGTCACTGCTTATTGCAGAACTCATTGAGCATCCGTAGAGCCACTGGGGATCCTTAAAGTTTACGCCAAATCCGCCGAGCCAGCCCCATGGCGACTCGTTTCCGAAGGCCAGTCCGCTGCCGATACCATTTATAGGCTCCTGCAGCGTGCGCCATGTCTTTCCGCCGTCGTCTGAACGGTAAACAGCAGAATATACGCCATAGCTGACGTTACGCGACGCTGTTGCAAACCACATCTGCAACGGGTTGTCGGGATTCACTTCAAGGAAACTCTGGGTTGTAGCCTTAAACGGGAACTCGTTCACCTGACTGTAACGCAGTTCTGTTCCGTCCTGATTATACACGTCGAACGTCATGCGCTTTATGTCAAAGCTTCCGTCGCTCTTCGGGGTAAGTCCGTCTTCAGAGTAATATATACTGCGTGATGTCGGTATATATATAATGTTGCGGTTTGTGGGATGGAAGGCAAAGTTCTGGAAGAACGAACCCTTCATTCCTGTCTCAGGGTGTGTCTCCTTCAGGTTATCCGGCAGCACAATCTGCTTCCAGTTGACGCCCTTGTCCTCGCTGTACCACAACTGACTGCCGAGATAATTCGCGCCAGACTGTATTGCGCCGATAAACTTCAGTTTTCCCGACGCATCTTTAAAGGCGTAGCCGCGCTTAAACGACTTATGCGTAGCGCCCTGCACTCTGGTCCAGCTCTGTCCGCCGTCCGTAGTTTCATACACAGCGCTACTGCCGCCGTTCTTCATGAAGGCAAAGAAATGGTTCCAGTCATCCGGGTCTACGGGTATAGCCGAATGTGAACAGATCTTGCGGAACTCACGGTCGGGTATTCTGTCCGTAACGCAGTCCCATGTCTTGCCAAGATTATCCGTACGGAATATTCCGCCTCCGTCAGGGATAACCATCAAGGCATCAGGGTCAGTAGGATGCACTACTATCCAGTGCACACGGCCCGTATAGGGCTTCTGCTGCACGGGGCGGAAGTAGCCGGGATTACGTATACCCTTCATCCTGTCTTCAGGCGTATAAGGTATTTCGGGATAATATGTCTCAAGCTGTTTTGAATAAAGGCGACGAACCGACTTCATTGTCTCGCCGTAATAAGCCGTATCCACAAACTGATAGATAGAGTCGCTGCCCGGCGTGTGGCCAAAAGTAGGAAGCCACTGCTTGGCATACATACCATACTCGCGCGAACCGCGCACCTTTCCACGATTCGTTTTTATGTATCGGTCCATAATCCTTGTTATCTCCTGCGGGAACCATCCGTCGCGCGCAAGCTTGATGTAGACCTCATCATTCAACAAATCCTCCTTTTTCACCTGTTCATAAGCAGAATCGGGTAATGTGGAAACAGCACGTTCCATCTTCGAACGCTTCTTGTCGTCAACGTTCTTCTCGCGGCCCAGATGTGCCTGCATGAACACGAACGGCAGCAGAAGCGCCACTAATCCTGTCAATCTTTTTCTAACCATAATACCTTTATTTCTGTTTATATAAGTTTTTGCATCAAATAATCTATTATCTGTTTCTCTGATGTGTGTGCAAAATTATACATTTGTAGCCAATTTAAAAAATAATTCGGATTATATTTGGCATAAATTAATAAATTTCCCGTTTTTTGTTCTATTTTAAAAACTTTTAAACAATCATGTCAACAAATACAAAATAATTGACCAACATCAATTCTTACAATTTGTAAGCTATACCAACCAATATTTTACCGCATCTGAAAAATAGAACTATTATTTTGATAAATAAAACAACACATTCGTAGCATATAGAAAGAATTGACTTATATCAAGAAGGCAGCATGCAGGAAAGACTGATTCTTGATTTTATAACATTATTTCATTATGCTTAATAGGCATTTCACCCATATTTTTACTATAAAAATCATAAAATATTGACGATTACCGGCCAAATTAAATAATAAACATTAAAAAAATTATGTTCCATTTGTATTATTGCATACATATTGTGTATCTTTGCACCCGAATCAAAAATACATTTAAATTATGAAGATGAAAAAAGAATACGTTTCACCCTCAATTCAAGTGTTACAGATAGAGTCGGAGAACATCCTTAGCGGAAGCATGGACAGTCCTAATTTCGACGGAATGAACGGACTACCGTCTGACCCAGGCTATTATGATTACGACGAAGAGTATTAAAAAGACAAATAAGCATTATTATTTAATCAGATAGGACCGTTACATCAGATAACGGTTTTATTTTGTCTGAAACATTGCTCCATAAAGACAAAATCCATTGGCAGCAAAAACAGCAACAGCGTTTACAATTATAATATTACAGGATAACAGCAATTTAAGAAATTAATCACCGACATGAAGAAGACTATTATTGCGGTTGCGTGCATCATTGCAGGCTGCACGACAAAGGCTAAGGCAAACACGGCCGACAGCGTCAATACATTCCGCTCTGTCAACCTGCAGGAGGTTGTTGTGTCTGTAAACAGAGAGCAGACACGCAAAATCAACACTCCGCAGCACGTTGTGAGCGTGCCGAAGAGCTTTATCGACTATGCCAACAGGCAGTCGACAGCCGACCTGCTCAGCGAAACGGGACAGGTGCTCGTGCAGAAGAGCCAGCAGGGCGGCGGAAGCCCTATCCTGAGAGGTTTTGAGGCATCGAGAATACTGCTCGTTGTCGACGGCATAAGGATGAACAACCTTATATATAGAAGCGGACACCTGCAGAACTGCCTCACCGTTGACCAGTTTGCGCTGAAGAACATGGAGGTGCTTTTCGGTCCGTCGTCGCTCAACTACGGTTCTGACGCCCTTGGCGGAACAATCACTTTCAACACGCTCTCGCCTACCCTTGCCGCCGACGGACAGACACACACAAGCGAAGGACATGCCGTACTGAGATACGGCAGCGCAAATCAGGAAGGCACGGCGCACGTTGACTTCAACTACGGAACAGAGAAGTTTGCGTCGCTCACGTCGTTCACGTTCAGCAACTTCGGCGACCTGCGCGCCGGAACAACGCGCAACCCTTTCCTGCCTGACGACGACAGCTACATTGAGAGCAACATATACGTGCAGCCGCAGGACGGCAAGAACGACATAATGCTGTATAACGACAAGCCGCAGCTGCAGAAGCGCTCGGGCTACCTTCAGTATGACTTCATGCAGAAGCTGCTCTACAAGCCCAACGCCAACAGCCAGCACATGATTAATTTTCAGCTGTCTAACACCAACAACTTCAACCGCTACGACCGTCTGAGCGTAACAGAGGTGAAGGACGGCGAGCTGCGCCCCAAGTTTGCAGAGTGGTACTACGGACCGCAGTTCCGACTCCTCGCTGCTTACCATTACGACGGACGCAACCAGCTCGGAGCCGACAGAGTGCACATGGCCGTGGCATATCAGAACGTGAAGGAGAGCCGCCACGACCGCAAGTTTCAGAAGGAGGAGCTTTACAACAACTGGGAGAACGTGAACATCGTGTCGCTCAATACCGACTGGATTAAATTCATGGACAACCACAAGCTGCACCTCGGAATAGACGGAACACTGAGCTTCCTCAAGTCTACCGCCAACACCGAGAACGTGCTGACAGGCGAAACATCATACAACACCACACGCTATCCCGACGGCAGCAACAGCATGCACACCATCGAGGCATTTGCCACACACGTGTGGAACATCAGTCCGAAGTGGAGCATGCACGACGGAGTGCGCCTCGGCTACGCCACCACTTATTCGAGCGTGCTCAACGTTGACGAGTTCCCCTTCTTCGGCGGCGACAGTCAGCGCAAGAACAACCTTACATACAGCGCGGCGATAGGCATGAACTGGCTGCCCACAAAGACATGGAAAATAGCCCTCTCTGCATCGACAGCTTACCGCGTGCCCAACATCGACAACACATCTAAGGTGTTCGACTCTAAGGTAAGCACCGTTACAATACCCAACAAGGACATCAGACCGGAGAAGACCGTGTCGGTTGACCTCAACATAACAAAGCACATCGACAACGTGCTGACATGGGAGAACGTTGTATACGGCACCTACTACTTCGACGCCATAACCACGGCGCGCGGCACATTCATGGGCGAAAGCCAGATGGAATATCAGGGCGAGATGTGCGACGTCTACACATACACCAACGCCAAGACGGCTGTATTGTGGGGCTTTTCGTCGAGCCTGACCGCCACACCGACAAGACAGACCGAGCTTTATGCTTCGTTCAACTATACCTACGGCCGCATTCTGAGCGGCGAGAAGAAGCAGCCGCTCGACCACATTCCGCCAATCTACGGACGCGTGGGAGCAGCATTTCTGACCGCCGACGGCAAGGGACGCTTCGACATGTACGCCCTCTACAACGGCAAGAAGTCGGTTGACGACTACAACATGGACGGCGAGGATAACATCGACTACGCCACCGTGAAAGGTGCCGACGGCGAAGGCATGCCGGCATGGTTCACCCTCAACGTAAAGGGCAGCTACAACCTTAACAAGAGTCTGACGCTGCAGGCCGGCGTTGAGAACATCCTCGACACACAGTACCGCGTGTTCTCGTCGGGCATCAACGCTCCGGGACGCAACGTATATGCAGCCCTGAGAATGACATTCTGATGCATGCCGTGCAAGACAACGGCTGCATAAGGCAGACGAAGCCGCATTAAGGCGGCCGCCCAGGCAGGAACATCACAACAAGAACAATGCTGACCGGGGCCACTAAAACTAAATTCCAATCGGCCATTTAGCCGCATAAGGCCTAACTGTACAAGCAAACCTATGCTTTCATCCGTTCAGGACGAAACAGCGATACGGCCGAAACATAATGCCCGATTTGGACCAAACAGAAAAATAGGGGTTAAACATAAAAAAGTTTTTTCAAAAAACTCGTCACTCGTCACATCTCGACATATCAACTTGATATACAGAGACATACGACGTGACGAGTTATTTTTTCAACTCATCACACACCGCTTCTACACCATATTTTTGTACTTTCCTGACTTAGGTTGACTTCAAGCAGGCCTTCTCCTGATTAGAGTTGACTTCCGCATGGTGTGCACTTCTCATTTCGGTTGACCTAAAACAAATTCTGAAAGGTTTCCTTTCATCATGCAAAAGGACACCTTTCAGAATACAATATGTGGCCTTTTAGCTTGTAAAAGACCACATATCAGAAACCGGCTCTAAACATGCCTGTATGTAAGAATTATATTCCCGTCGTATTCCTTGCGGTCGCACAGCTCAGCCGAGGCAGGTATATGCGGTGCGGCAGTGCCTCCGCCTACGGTGCGCGGCGATATTTCTACGCGCAGTTCGTCCCAGCATCCGTTCTCGGCGAGGAAACTCCGGTGGGTTTCGGCTCCGCCTTCAACCAGCAGCGACTGAACGCCCTGACCGTAAAGCCATTTCATCAGCTGCGGCACAATGGGCTTGCTGAAGTCGGCTTCGGGCGCAAACGGCCTGTTGCGGTCGATTACTATGCGCATCGGGTCACGTCCCGCCCACAGTCTTACGTTAAGCTGCGGCTTGTCGCGCTCCGCCGTAACACGGCCCACGAGTATGGCGTCGTTCTCCGCCCTGAGCTTATGCACGAGCATCTTGGTGAACGGCGTTGACAATGCCACAGGCCTGAAGTTGTCGTCGATAAAACCGTTTGCCGTCTGACACCATTTCAGTGTCACATAAGGACGGCTGTGAGTGTTGAACGTCATGAAACGGCTGTTCAGCTCAAGACATTCTTTCTCAAGCACGCCCACCGTAACCTCTATGCCTGCGTCGCGCAACTTCTGTATGCCGCGGCCCTTCACCTTGGCAAAGGGGTCTACGCATCCTACCACCACGCGCCTTACACCCTTGCTCACAATTAGGTCGGCGCACGGCGGCGTGCGGCCGTAATGAGAGCATGGCTCGAGGCTAACATATATGGTCGACTTGCTGAGCAGTGCCCCATCCTGCGGCTTCACCGACGCAAAGGCGTTCACTTCGGCGTGGCCTTCGCCGCATCTTATATGATATCCCTCGCCTATTATGCGGCCTTCTTCGCTCACAATAACAGCCCCCACCATAGGGTTTGGCCTTGCCGTAAGCCGTCCGCAGCGTGCCAGTTGAAGGCACCGGCGCATATACATTTTGTCTTTTTCAGTCTGTTCCATGCTGCAAATATACTTCAAGTGAACGAGAAACAGAAATTTACCGGCGCAAGATTCTTCCTTTATTTCACTCCTGAGACACTGCAGGTTTATAAAAAAATCTTAAAAATACGGTTCTTCCTATACGACATAAGGCCAAAAACGCTTATATTTGTAATATCATTTTGATATCATAATAAACTCTTATTTATAACCAAAAAACACCTTATTTATGGAAAACAAGGAATTCATTTTCAAAGGTATGACACTCAACGGCATCGGCATGCTCGTTCTCAACCTGTTTCTCTACATTGCGTCGGTAGGTCTGATTGCTCTTTCGCCCACGATATTCAGTGGCGCCACGGCCATAGCTTCAGGCGTGGCAGGCGGCATACTGTTCATTGTCAATATCATCGTCAGCTGCGGTTTCGTAAAGGTTGAGCCGGGCGAGGCGCGCGTGATGATGTTCTTCGGAAAGTACCGCGGCACGTTCAACACTCCCGGTTACCACTGGATTAATCCGTTTATCACCACCAAAAAGCTGTCGATGCGCGCACGCAACCTCGACGCCGAACCTATAAAGGTGAACGACAAGACGGGCAACCCGGTGATGATCGGTATGGTGCTGGTGTGGAAGCTGAAAGATACATACAAGGCTATGTTCGAGATTGACGCGCAGACCATGGCTGAGTCGAAGGCTGCCGGCGACGCTGCCGCTGCAAGCGCAAAGACTGCCAACATAATGAACGCTTTCGAGAAGTTTGTGCGCATACAGGCTGACGCCGCCCTGCGACAGGTGGCCGGACAGTATGCCTACGACGACGGCGAGCAGGACAACGGCGAACTGACTCTGCGCGACGGCAGCGACGAGATAAACAAGGAACTTGAAGCCAAGATTGACGAGCGTCTGGCAATGGCAGGTATTGAGGTAATTGAGGCCCGCATCAACTATCTGGCCTATGCTCCCGAGATTGCGGCCGTTATGCTGCGCCGCCAGCAGGCAACGGCAGTTATTGCCGCACGCGAGAAGATTGTTGAGGGTGCCGTGTCGATGGTAAAGATGGCTCTCGACAAGCTTTCGGACGAGGAGATAGTGGAACTCGACGAGGAGAAGAAGGCAGCCATGGTGAGCAATCTGCTCGTTGTGCTCTGCGGCGACGATACGGCACAGCCCGTAATCAACACCGGAACGCTGAACCACTGATATAATTCATAATTCACAATTAAGAATTCATAATTGGGAGCGCGCTGTCATGCCGACGGCATAGCTCCCATAAGTTCCATATCTCCCACAACACCCATCCCATGCTAAAGAAGAAAAGCAAGAAACAACTAATGGAATTCAGCCGTTCGCCAAAGCTGTCGGGCAAGGTCAATGTATGTCTCGGCCTGCCGCTGACAGCCCTTTGGCTGCTGCGCTGCTGGAAGATTGACTGCTGGTATAACGGCACAACGATACTTTCATACATCGTACTCCTACTGATGGTGGGCACCGGCATCTACCGCTGGGCGTTCCGCAAGGGTGCCATAAGCGACACCATTACGCTTGGAGGCTTCAGCAACCGCATGTACCTGCGCTACAGACAACTGTATATGCCGGTTGGCATTGCGGCAGGCTTTCTGCTGATATTTGTCTTCACGGCGCTACTAACATTCATAGACGACGGCATTGACGGACTTACCATCCAGAGATTATCTGAAGAACTGGCCACTTTCGGTTGGATGTTTATCCTGATTTTGTATAAAGTCCTGAAGTCATACGTCGACTTCTACGAATATTACCGCTCGTCCGAAGCATCCCGAAAGAAGGTCGACTGATATTGATTATACGGCAAACAAGGAGGAATGAAACATGATTAAACAATACCTAAGCAGCATAAACATAACTAAATACAGCTGCAGCGCAAGGCTGTATGGCAAAATACATATCGGCATAGGACTGCTCGTTGTGCTGTTCATCATTGCATGTATGGCCATTGAAGGAATGCCGGAGCCGATGATTTTGATTATTATGAGTCTGATAGCCATAGGCATCTTAGGCTATGGGGCATATTTCACATGGCTGCGCGGAAAGCCGCTGAAACGCGAGATTACGCTCGGCTCATGGTCCAACAGACTGTATCTGCGCAGCAGATGGCTGTTTATCACGGCAGGCATAATCACCAGCCTGGCAGGATATGTCGTCACTATAATGATTCTATCGCTGATTTCCAACGGCTATGAAGGCATGATTTCTGTGATGATAAAGAAGATGAACGACTGGTTCGCACTGCTGATTCTGCTCATATACAAAGTGTTTCATTCTTACATGAGCTATTATCTGTACTACCGCTCGCCCGAATACAGGGCTTCGCTGAACAAAGATAAAGACACAATACGGGCATAAACGGCAGCAGCCCATAAGGCCGCCGGAAGCAAACCCGCAAACAGAGAAGATGAAGAAAGACAACAACACCAAGAGCTTTGTCCTGCGTGTGGACTCAGAGACGATGGCTGCCATAGAGAAATGGGCTGCCGACGAGTTTCGTTCCACCAACGGACAGCTGCAATGGATAATATCGGAGGCGCTGCGCAAGAGCGGACGACTGCCGAAGAAAAAGCGCGCACGCAAAGATGAAGGAAAGGGGGATGAAGAATGACATACCGTGAACTGTGGCGCACACTCGAACCGCTGTATGGCAACGGTGAGGCGCGTGCCATTACCGACTATGTGCTGGATGTCTGCTTCGGACTGTCGAAGGCCGACATCCTGTGCGGAGCCGTTGAAGAGATGACGGCAGAAAAGACGGCAGAACTGAACAAGATATTCGGGCGTCTTATGAAAGGCGAGCCTGTGCAATATGTGCTCGGGCGTGCCGAATTCAGCGGCCGGTGGTTCAATGTGCGCCCCGGCGTGCTCATACCCCGCCCCGAGACCGAGGAACTTTGCGCATGGATAACAGCCGACAGCAAGGCTTCGGGCAGTCAGAAGGTGCTCGACATCGGCACGGGAAGCGGCTGCATAGCCATAACGCTGCAGCTCGACATGCCGGAAAGCAATGTTACGGCGTGGGACATTTCAGCCGATGCGCTCGACGTGGCACACGAGAACGCACAACAACTAGGCGCCAACGTAAACTTCGTAAAGCTGGATGCGCTCAACGCAAAGCCTGAAGGCGAATGGGACGTGATAGTGAGCAATCCGCCATATATCTGCGAAAAAGAGAAGAAGGACATGGCCGTCAACGTGCTGGAACATGAGCCTCACACGGCCCTATTCGTGCCCGACGCCGACCCGCTGCTGTTCTACCGCGCCACAACGCGCCTTGCGGTGCAGACGCTTAACAAAGGCGGACGGCTGTATTTTGAGATTAACCCGATATACGCTGACGACACCTGCCGCATGATGCAGGCCGAAGGCATGACGGCAGTAGAGCTGCGAAGCGACATGTACGGCAAGCAACGCATGGCAAAGGGCGTAAAGGCATAACGACAAAACAGAGCAAACAGACAACACGGCAACATACACATAGCCGGCAGTGCCGGCACAACATGACAAAGAGATGAAACAGATAACAGAACAGGAGGCATTCTTCAAGCTGTCGGCCATGTGCGCCGCAGCAGAGCACTGCCGCCACGAGATGAGCGAGAAGATGGCGCGCTGGCAGCTGCCCGACGACATGCAGGAACGCATAATGCAGCGGCTTGTTGACGAAAAGTATATCGACGAGGAGCGCTACTGCCGCTTCTTCGTGCGCGACAAGATACGATACAACAAATGGGGACGCCGAAAGGTGGAACAGGCGCTGATGATGAAGCGCATACCGCGCGACATTATCACGGCCGCGCTCGGTGAGGTTGACGCCGAAGAATACATCGCCGTGCTGCGCCCTCTGCTGCAGAGCAAGCGCAAGACGATAAAGGCGGCAAGCGAATATGAGCTTAACGCCAAACTGATAAGGTTTGCCATGGGCCGCGGCTTCGACATGGACATAATAAGAGAGTGTCTCGACTGTGAGGAGTTTTAAGCCACACCGTCCGCCACGATATGGCTTCACTGTATGCCAATGGCCATGATACGTGTTGGAAATATGGCTCACAGAAAGTGTTATATGTGCAATCCTGCATGCCAAGAACGGGGATGAAGACATACGGGAAACGGTAAAAAGTCAGGACAAAATTATTTTTCAATCCAGAAAAACAAAGTATAATGTATGTTAACAGGCATACATTATACCATGCAATAAATTAACCTTTCTTTACTTTCCGGCTGTTTTTAGCCGCCGAAACTTATGATTTCGGCAGCCAAAAGCATGCCTTTCAGCATGCAAAAGGCATGTTTTCGCACTGTAAAAGGCCACCTTTTGCAGCGCAAACAGCCGTATAACGGCAAGCAGGAAACCGCAAGGCGGCACACAACCGGCGTAAATCACGGCATATCAATACATTACACAAAACATTCATTTTTCGCTATTTTTACGGCAAAACCACGCTGCAGCGGAGAGCACCGCTGCTCTGAGAGCGTCAAACGGACGGCGAACGGTAAAATTATTTTACACATTACATCAAGCCGCAGCATAACCACAGGCGCATAACCGGCCTGCGCCCTGACGCCCGAACGCCACGGCCGGCGACAACATCAGAGCGTATTTTGTATGCCGTGCGGCAGATTTCGGCTCACGCGGCAAACGGTTTGCCTTTATTTTTTATTGTTCATGCCGCGTATAGTTCTTATTTTCAAACAAATTGCTTACCTTTGCAAAGCAAAAAGATGAAAGAGAAATAACAAACTAAAGAAATGAATATAGCAGGTGAGATTAGCAGCAGCGTGATAAAGGCCGTGAAGGAGCTTTACGGAGCCGACATCACAGAGAACATGGTTCAGCTGCAGAAGACAAAACGCGAGTTTGAGGGTAGCCTTACCCTGGTGGTTTTTCCGTTCCTAAAGATATCAAGACAGAAGCCCGAAGCTACGGCCGAGGCCATTGGCAACTGGCTTGTTGAAAACTGCGAGCACGTTGAGCGCTTCAACGTGGTCAAGGGTTTTCTTAACCTCGTGCTGGCACAGCAGTCGTGGATCAAGCTGCTCAACGCCATCAGCGCCGACGAGCATTTCGGCGAGAAGAAGGCCGGAGAAGACTCTCCGCTGGTGATGATCGAATACTCGTCGCCCAACACCAACAAGCCGCTCCACCTGGGACACGTGCGCAACAACCTGCTCGACGACACCTTCGCGCTGGCCTTGCAGCTTATAGGCCACGGTCACGAGCTGATGCACAAGGCCGTAGGCTGGATGTTGCGCGAGGCAGGCAAGCGCGACTTCGCCCGTCTGAGGCGGTTTGTTGACGACCATTGGCGCGAGATGCCGCGCACCATGCTCCGTTACGCCATCGAGAAGTATCCCGAAGCCGAGCGTAAGGCCGTGCTCGGCCGCAGGCGTGTAAACAGTTGATAATCAACGCCTTTTAGCGTGCGAAAGGTTGCCTTTTGCACGCTGAAAGGTAACCTTTCGCATTACGGCCGACTGCAAGCCGTAATGACTTTATTCATTATTTTATTGCTAAACAATATCCGCAAACTCACGCATTTTTAGTAATTTTGCAGTCAACACGCATAATTCTGACTAACGTAACTAATGAGGAAAATCATCATATCGATCGTCGTAGTCCTTTTGGCTACGTTCTTTTACGCTTACGGAAAGATTGACTACGACGGCATAATGAACCGCTGGAGCAGGGCTTCGCTCGCCGAGCTGAAGGCCGACGGCAACGCCTGCCTTGAGCGCGGGGCAATTGACAGTGCCTTAGTGCTGTACACGATGGTGACAAGCCGCTACGACCCGGACATGGACCGCGACGAACAGAAGCTCTGCGCCCAGGCGTTCAACAACGCCGCCTACGTCTACATGTTCCACCTTAACAACTACTCTGAGGCTTACGTCAACCTGCTCAAGGCGCAGCACATAGCCGAAGACATCGGCTTCGACGATTTCCTGCCGTGCCTTTACCTCAACATAGGCAACGTCTACACCACGTATTACGACAACGACACGGCCCTGAAGTTTTACAAGAAGGCTTTCCATTCGGCCATAGCCGTAGAAGATTGGGAGATATTGCTCACCACGTTCTCCAATCTTGTGGGCACGTCGTTTCAGGAAAAGCGCGTGGACGAAATCAAGAATGAGGTCTACGCGTTCAAGCGCACCGACATACCGCAGATGCCGATGCTCGCCCACTCGCGCGCAATGGGCGCGGCGGCGGAGGCTTTCATCGAAGGGCGCACGGACGAAGCCGTGGCTTGCGCGCGCAAGGCCGCCACCTTAGTCGACGCTAAGATAAACCCCGAACGCTTCAGGCTGTTTACAAAGATACTCATAGTGCAAATACTTGAGAGCCAAAAGCGTTACGGCGAGGCTTTGGCCGAAGCCATGAAGGTTGAGCGTGAATCTCACGAAGAGACTCCCGACGTGCAAGAGTCAATCAGCCTCATAATAGCCGGCCTTTACTCAGAAATGGGCAAGGCCGACTCCGCTTTGGCGTGGCAGCGCACGCAGATGCAGCTTAAGGACTCGCTCTTCCGCAACCAGCAGTACAACCAAATTCGCGACCTCAACGTCGCGTATGAGGTGCAAAACGCCGACGCCAAGCTGCAGCGCAGCGAGAGCCGGCGGCACACCGTGATGGTGGCACTCATGATTACGGCCGTGGCCACGGTGGTGATACTTGCCTTGGCCTTAGCCGTGATAAGGCGTAACCGTCGTCTCGACCGCCACAACCACGACCTTTACCGCCGCAACGCCGAGATAATGCGCATGAACGAGGCCGAGCGCAAGATGCGCGCCGAGTACGGACGGCGCATAGCCGAATGCGAACGGGAGATCGAGCGCCTATCCGTTAAGGACGCTCCGCAGGCCGAACGCCGACCGCAGGCCGACGGAATGGACGACGCCGCGAAGCAGTCGCTGCTCGAGAAGATAAGCGTAGTGATGGACGACGTAGGCGAAATATCCAAAAACGAGTTCTCCGTCGACCGCCTGTCGAAACTCGTAGGCTCCAACTCTCATTACGTTTCGCAAGTGATCAACGAGACTTACGGCAAGAACTTCAGCTCGGTGCTCGGCGAAGCGCGCGTAAGGCAGGCGTGCAAGCGCCTCGGCGACACGGCCGCTTATGGCAACCTGACCATTGAAGCCATAGCCGGCGAGTTGGGGTTCAAGTCGCGCAGCAACTTCGTCACCGTGTTCAAGAAAGTCACCGGGCTTACCCCGTCGGAGTATAAGAAGATAAGCAAGGAGAATATCAGCAGACAAGTGACAAGCAGACTTTTAGCAGACAAGTGACGAGCAGACAAGCAGACAAGGAGATTTGCCTTGTTGGTCATTAACTTTGCAAATCTCCTTGTCTGCTTGTTACTTGTCTGCTCGTCTGCTTAAAATACATGTAATTTTGTTCTTATTCGGGAATTAGAACATTCCTAAGCCTTGATTTTATTGCATTTTATTCAGCTTTTCATAGTTTTGCATCGGATTAATAACTAAAATTCAACGATTATGAAAAGATTTACATTAACCCGAGTAGTCGTCTCGATGCTCGCCTTAGTGGTGGCGTTGGGTATGACGGCGCAGACTTCTCCGAAACGATTGGTGAAGAGCGGTCAGCAGAAGACCATGAAACAGCTGACAGAAGAGTTTACAAAGAAGCAGAAAAACGCAAAAACGATAACTGCTAAAGACTTGCAGAAGAAGGTGCAAACGCGCGCCGAAGAAGACGATCCCGACAGGTGGGAGACTCTTATCTACGAAGACTTCTCCCTTATGACAAAGGGTACCGAAGACGCGCCTGACGGGACAATGTATCCCGAAGATTACGAGACGACGTATAACATGTATCTTCCTGACGACTTGTTCCATACTCCCGGTTGGTTCGGTTTGGGCGTTTACCAGGCAGGAGGCAATATGGCCCTTAACTATCCGGGCTTCGGCGGCGTCCTCAACTCACCGATGATGAACATGCAGGGACGCATCCGCATGCAGCTGCGCGTTAAATGTATCGACTATTCAAGGCTGTTCTTTATAAGTATCGCAGCAGGTGGTTATGATAATCCGTTCGACCCGTCCGATTCTCAGGGCGGACAGATGAACATATATAATTTCGAGCCGGAAGACGGATGGCAGGATATTGAGGTCTATGTGAATATTCCTTACGCAGGCTCTGACTGCTTCTTCCAGTTGAATGCCGCAACTTACGGCGACGGAGGCCTCATCGTTGACTATATAAAGGTAAGCCGCGACAAAGACTATATCAGCACTCCGCAGAATCTTGCCGCTACGAAATTCGTCACCGACGGCTTCACCGCAAGCTGGGACAAGGCGTATGGCGCAGACAATTATCTCGTTTCATTGTATGAAAGAAAGACCGTCGGCACCGACAATTACAAGACGGAAGAGTCATTCGAGGACGCAAGCCTTGATAACGGCGCAGTCACCGGTTTGGCCGACGGGTGGACGGCAATGACCAGCGGCGACGGCTTTACTACCGACGCAGCAGACGGAAGTAAGGCTCTGTTGTTGTCAACAAGCAGCGATTATGTACAGTTTGAATTGAACGGAAGCGAAATTCTTGACGGTAAATTATACATAAAGAGGGTTGACACTAATGGAGAGTGTTCCGATATGTTATATTTCGATGTCACCACCGAAGGACAAACCATGACGTGGTTCACGTCTCTTGAGAGTGTAAGCGTTGATGAATGGACGGAAATTTCATTAGCCGAACTAAGCGACTTCCCGGTAGGCTTGGCTTCAACGGTAAAAATATATAAGGGAGCAGGATGGGGAGAAGAAGGCGTATTCGCAATAGACAACCTCAGCTTCGAGACCACTCCGCTTACGGAAACCACTTGCGTGGCCGAGAATGTCTCGACTGCAGACACTTGCATGACGTTCAACGACCTCGACCTGAACAACCTTTACTCGTTTACGGTGCAGGCTACGAGCGCAGACGGACGCACGTCTGATGCCTCAGAAGCATATTTCGCTTACGGCGTGGCCGCCCCGGTAGTGAAAGAGGCAACCGACGTAGACCGCCGCGGAGGTTACACGGCAAATTGGGAAAAAGCAATCAACGCAACAAGCTATGACCTATATAGCTACGAGATTTACACCGTTCCGGAGGATACAGAGGACTTCACCGTGTTCGAGGAGAACTTCAACAAGTGTACCGAAGGAACGTTAGACAATCCCGTTTCGCTCAACAACTATGACCCGATAATAATCAACGACTACACCGACAACATCGGTTGGAGCGGATGGGGAACGCTGCTCAGCAACGGCATGGTAGGCTGTATAAACAACTACGTCGACCTGCAGTCGCCCGCAATCAACCTTGACCGCGCCGGAGGCAACTATACCGTAACCGTAGATTTCGTAACATTGAACGACAATGTGGACTTTATCGTACAAGGCGACAACACCATGTACCAGCTGATTAACGCTGAAAAGGCCGGCAGCCACACAGCTACCGTAGAGATGAACGGCGGAACAAACACCACCCGATTACTCTTCTATACTTATGACGGCTCTGCATTCCTGATAGACCGCGTGGTAGTAAAGCAGGACGTTAAAGCCGGAGACGAGATTACAACGACTCTCGGCATGCAGACGCTCGACGGCGACGCCACCTCGGCACGCATCAGCGGATTGCAAATTAAGTCAGGATGTAAGTACGGCTACAACCTCGTTTCTTACTACGATCGTTTCGGCTTAGTCTACGTATCCGACCCGTCGGCAACGCAGTATGTCGAATTTGAGGGTACGGGCATCGACTCGGTTGAGACAGAAGACGGGGAAGCTCAGCAGCCGACAGAAATCTACGACCTCTCAGGACGCAAGGTAAGCACTCCTAACGCTAAAGGTGTTTACATCATAAAGAGCGGAGGCGAGGTTAAGAAAGTAAGGTTCTAAGCTAATTAAGAATTATGAGTTAAGATTTAAGAAAATATGCTCTGCTTACACAGACAAGGCTATTTTCTTAAATCTTAACCCATAATTCTTAATTGCATAATCGATTTATAATACTTATAATGATTATATTTTTTATTATGAAAAGAAATATTTGCCTGACACTTATGTTGTCGCTATGCTGCGCGTCTGTGGCCGATGCGGCACAATCGGCCGGCAGCGAGCGTTACGATTTCAGCAAGGACATACCGTCTGACTTCATCCTTATCGACAACGACGGCAACACGCCGTCGGTCGACGTGGCTCGTTACGGCTTCAGCGTAGGCACGCCGTGGGTGAGCTATTACGTCGAGAAAGAGGACAACTACGTTGCCGCGAGCACGTCGTGGTACGCCGGGAGCGGAACGTCAGACGACTGGATGATATTGCCGCAGTTCACCGTGACAGGTGCCGATGCCGTAGTTTCATGGCGCGCTAAGGCCACCGATGCCACGTTCAGCGACGGTTACGCCGTCTACATAAGCGAGGGCGGCGGCGAGATAAGCGATTTCGACAAGGCCCGTCCGTTGTTCACCGTTGCTGCCGAGCAGGCCGAATGGACGTTCCACAGCGTCAGCTTAGCCGACTATGTCGGCAAGACGGTGCGCGTGGCGTTTGTGAACAACAGCAAGGACTGCAGCATGCTTTACGTAGACGACATAATGATAGGCACGCCGGCTACCGTCCGCATCGAGCCCACCATGCGCCCGTTGGTGAAGCCTTCGGACAAGATCGTAATACAAGGCAACGTTTCCACCGACTTAGCCGAGCCTGTAAAGGGCTTCACCGTAGGCTATGAGTGCGGCGGAGTGACGCGCACGCAGGACTTCGACGCAGAGCTTACGCCGGGCGAGACGCTGCCCGTGAGCATTGATACGGGCGACTCAATACCGGCAGGAGAGACAAGGGAGTACGCCGTTTGGGTGGAAGCCGGCGGCGAGCGCTACGACACCGAGGCCACGGTTGCGTCGCATTATAAGAAGGTTGTGGCCGAAGAGCTTACCGGCACATGGTGCGGTTGGTGCATCAGGGGCATCGTAACGTTCGAGGAAATGAAGGCGAAATATCCCGACACGTTCATCGCAATAGCCGTACACGGCGGCAGCGACGTAATGAAAGACGAGGAATACTCTACATACGTAGAGGCCATTTCCGCCAACCAGGGTTACCCATACTCGATAACCAACCGCAACCGCGTCATGAGGGGCGACCCCGCCGACATCCCGAAATTTTACGATAACGCAGCCGAAAGCGACATCCTCGGCTACATAGGGCTTGAGACGGGCGAGGGAGACGGCGGCGAATACACGGTGAAGTCGAGCGTTGTCCTTAACGACAACTATGCAGACGGCCGCTACTGCGTAGGCTACGTAGTGGTTGAGAACGACGTTTGCGTAGAGGGAGACCCGGGTTACGTACAAAGCAACTATTACTCAGGCGGTGCTGAAGGCCCTATGGGCGGATACGAGGACATGCCCAAATATCTGGCTAATTACCATTTCAACGACGTAGGCCGAGGCACGATAGGCGCCCCCGAGGGCATTGAGGGCAGCCTGCCCGAGGTGATGAACGTGGGCAAGACGTACACGCACGAGACGACGTTCACCCTGCCCGAAACGGTGCTCAACCCCGATAACGTTTACATCGTGGCCCTGTTGCTCGACAGCCGCAACGGCAACATCGCGAACGCTGACATGCAGAAACTGACCGACGGACAGCCAACCGGCATAACCAACGCAGGCGTCGAGGCCGGCCCCGACCGCGAAGAGATGTTCACCTTGGACGGGCGTAAGGTTTCTACGACCGACAACCGACCCGGAATCTACATCTTGCGCACGGTCAAGAACGGAAAAGCTACGGTAAGGAAGTTAGTGGTAAAATAAAAGAAAGACTTGGTTAATGTTTGCGATTTGTCGTAGTGATTGCGGCAAACCGCATTCTGTTTGTAATACGCTGATAATCAGCATCGTTGTAAAAGGCCGCATTTTGCGCTGCAAAAGGCGGTCTTTTAGCGTGCAATAGGTTGCCTTTTGCAGGCTAAAAGGTAACCTTTCGCATTGCGGCCCCTGCCTGCTGACGCAGGCGGAGGCGCAACGGCATAGTCGAGACGGTGTTCATAGTATTTGTGACAGACGGCAAGCCGTAAGGACATAATTCGTTATTTTATCGCCAATCATACCCGTGAATTCACGTATTTTTCGTAATTTTGCAGCCAAAACAATAATAATAAAGTATATAGAAGATGAACATTGCCAATGAAATAAGCAGTTCGGTGGCCGCCGCCGTGAAAGCGCTTTACGGTCAGGACGTGCCCGAAAAGATGGTGCAGCTGCAGAAAACGAAACGCGAGTTTGAAGGACACCTTACGCTCGTAGTGTTCCCCCTCCTTAAGATTTCGCGCAAGAAACCCGAGGAAACGGCCGAGGACATAGGCCGCTACCTTAAGGAGAACGACCGCAACGTGGCCGCGTACAACGTGGTTAAGGGCTTCCTCAACCTCGTGATAGCCCCGGCGGCATGGCTGGCGCTGCTGGCCGACATCAACGCCGACGAGCATTTCGGCGAGAAGAAGGCCGGAGAAGACTCTCCGCTGGTGATGATCGAATACTCGTCGCCCAACACCAACAAGCCGCTCCACCTGGGACACGTGCGCAACAACCTGCTGGGCTGGAGCCTTGCACAGATTATGGAGGCAAACGGCAACCGTGTTGTCAAGACCAACATCGTGAACGACCGCGGAATACACATCTGCAAGTCGATGCTGGCATGGCTGAAATGGGGCAACGGCGAGACACCCGAGACAAGCGGCAAGAAGGGCGACCACCTGATTGGCGACTACTATGTGGCCTTCGACAAGCACTACCGCGAGGAGGTTAAGGAGCTTGAGGCTAAGTTTAAGGCTGAGGGCATGACCGACGAAGAGGCCGAGAAGAAGGCCAAGGACGAGGCTCCGCTGATAAAGGAGGCTCACGACATGCTCGTGAAATGGGAAGCCAACGACCCCGAGGTGCGCGCACTGTGGGAGAAGATGAACTCATGGGTTTACGCCGGATTCGACGAGACTTACAAGGCTCTGGGCGTAGGCTTCGACAAGATATACTATGAGTCGCAGACTTATCTGAAGGGAAAGGCAAAAGTGGAGGAAGGACTCGAGAAGGGACTCTTCTTCCGCAAGGACGACAACAGCGTATGGGCCGACCTCTCTGACGAGGGCCTCGACCAGAAGCTGCTGCTCCGCTCTGACGGCACATCGGTGTATATGACTCAGGACATCGGTACGGCAGAGATGCGCTTCAACGACTATCCTATCGACAAGATGATATATGTTGTGGGCAACGAGCAGAACTATCACTTCCAGGTGCTGTCAATATTGCTCGACCGCCTCGGCTTCAAGTGGGGCAAGGAGCTTGTCCACTTCTCTTACGGCATGGTGGAATTGCCTAACGGCAAGATGAAGAGCCGCGAGGGAACGGTGGTTGACGCCGACGACCTGATAGCAGCAATGATAGACGACGCACGCCGCACAAGCGAGGAACTGGGCAAGTTTGCCGACATGAGCGACGAGGAGCGTGCCGAGGTTTCGCGCATGGTAGGTATGGGTGCGCTCAAATACTTCATCCTGAAGGTTGACGCCCGCAAGAACATGCTGTTCAATCCTGAAGAGTCAATCGACTTCAACGGCAACACAGGTCCGTTCATTCAGTACACTTACGCCCGCATACGCAGCATTCTGCGCAAGGCCGAGGCTCAGGGCATAGCAGTGCCCGAGGCATTCAGCGGCAACGTAAACCTGAGCGTCAAGGAGACAGAACTGATACAGAAGATGAACGAATATGAGGCTGCCGTGCGCCAGGCCGGCATCGACTACAGCCCAAGCGGCATAGCCAACTACTGCTACGAGCTGACCAAGGAGTTCAACCAGTTCTATCATGACTTCAGCATCCTCGGTGCCGACACTGACGACGAGAAGGCTCTGCGCCTGCTCATCGCCAAGAACGTGGCCAAGACTCTGAAGAACGGCATGCGCCTGCTCGGAATCGAAATGCCGGAACGAATGTAGTTCTTTTTAATTCATAATTCACAATTCATAATTCATAATTGGGTTGGTTGAGAAAAGGTATCTTTTCAAAAATTATCCGATGTTGAGTTGGTGAGTAATTAAACCTGATACATAATTGGGTTTGTGAGTAATGATGATTGATTAATATCTAATCATTGAGAAGTAAAGACGATAATGTCGTTGTGCAGAAAAGCTATGCTTTCAGCTTGCGCTGCGTAAGGCTGTATAAGTACTTGTGCAGTCGTGACGGCAATTACATTATCGGCAAGCAATTGTTGAGGAGCGGAACGAGTATAGGTGCCAATGTCCGTGAGGCATTGAGAGCCCAGACTCGTCCCGACTTCATAACAAAACTGAATGTAGCACTGAAAGAAGCAAGTGAAACAGAATATTGGATAGAGCTGCTGCGTGATTCTGACTACATTTCATCTTCTCAGGCAGAAAGCATGCTCGCCGATTGCGTTGAATTGCTTAAGATACTGACCTCAATAGTGAAGAAATCAAAAGAGAACAGCGATACAATTAGAATTAAGAATTGAGAATTTAGAATTAGAAATATGCTTATAACAAAATAACTTCCTTCTTCAGTAAGGAAAAATCTGCTCTATATAATTCTTATTCACAAATTTATGAATATCCATGTTCAATCCGCTTAACGATGAATAGAATAATTGTAACTCCAATTATGAATTGCGATTATATTTTTCCCAATTATGAATTGTGAATTATGAATTATGAATTGCAATGATGTTTTCCCAATTATGAATTGTGAATTATGAATTATGAATTAAATAATTGTAATCCTCCAGATTATCGTAATGACACAGTACTGCCTCTTCCTTTGGAAGTTAAGGCTGACGCATGGGCTGTTGACGCGGCGTGCAGCGGCAATCCGGGACAGATGGAGTACAGGGGCATCGACCTTACTACGGGCGCTGTGGTGTTTCATTACGGCCCGGTGTTCGGAACAAACAACATTGGCGAATTCCTTGCCATCGTGCATGCACTGGCGCTTATGGAGCAGAAAGGCATCAAGAAGACTATATATAGCGACAGCTTCACGGCCATAACATGGATAAGGAAGATGCAGTGCAAGACAAAACTGGAGCGCACGGCCAAGACCGCACAGCTGTATAACGTCATAGCAAGAGCCGAAAACTGGCTGCGCACGCACATGTTCCGCACGGAACTCATACAGTGGGACACGCGCAAATGGGGAGACATTCCGGCCGACTTCGGACGAAAATAGCCCCGCGTCTGCAATGCAGGCATACAAATAAGCCGGCATGACGGCATAAAAAGTTATAAAAACATCAACCTAAAACATCATGAACCCTTACACACAATGCGCCCTGCTCTCGGCCTCAACGTTGAGAATGTTGCCGCACATACTGTTATATCTGCGCTTCAGGAAGACCATTGACGCCGACCTTGAGCCTTACGGAGAAGGCAAGGGCGGCATACTTACCTTTATTAAGGTGTGCACACGGCAGAAGGTGTTCCGCAACTTGTTCTATTATCGCCTTGGCGAATACCGCTCCGTGTTCATCAAGTGGCTCATGCCCGAGGACAAGTCGCTCCACATAACGTGCCCGTCGATAGGCGAAGGATGCCATCTAGAACATTCTTATTCAACCTATCTCAACGCCGACAGCATAGGCCGCAACTTCTATTGCCTGCACCTCGTTACGCTCGGCAACGGCAAGGACGGACGCCCCACCATTGGCGACAACGTGAGCATATACACAGGTTCGATGGTGTTCGGCAAGGTAAAGATTGGCAACAATGTCAAGATTGGCGCCGCCACAGTTATATATAAGGATGTGCCCGACAACTGCACCGTGGTGGGCAATCCGGCCGTTATAGTAAAGAAGGACGGCAAGAAAGTGAATATTCCATTATAACAAAATATCAACAAGACACATGACCGAATTTGAGAAAATGCGCAGCAGCCAGCTCTACAACTTCTCCGACCCGGAGATATTCAAGAGTCTTGACCACGCAAAGAAGCTGTGTGCCAGGCTGCAGACAGTCACCATAACAGACGACTGCTACCGTGAGATGATTGAAGACCTCATACCCGGCATACCGGAGGACAGCGTGGTGTGCCCGCCGTTCCACTGCGACCACGGCAACGGTATAACCATGGGGCGCAACGTGTTCGTAAACTACAACTGCGTGATGCTCGACGGAGGCCGCATTACCATAGGCGACAACGTGCTTATAGGCCCCAACTGCCAGATATACACGCCGCAGCATCCGATGGACTACGTGCCGCGCCGCGGTACGATAGAGACGGCTTATCCTGTAACCATAGGCGAGGACACATGGCTCTGCGGCAGTGTTATCGTGTGTCCGGGTGTAACGATAGGCAAGCGATGCATCATTGCTGCCGGCAGCGTGGTTACTAAAGACATACCCGACGACTCGCTCGCAGCAGGCAATCCGGCAGTGGTAAAGCGCCGCCCGGTGGTTGACAAATAAGCCACGCGCGGCTCATCTTCATCACTATACAACAACAAAGATTATTTTCTGATTATGAAACCAGTTGACAAGAAGTCTCTTCTCTTTGTGTGTCTCGGCAATATATGCCGCTCTCCGGCTGCCGAGGCAATACTGAAATATAAGCTCGAAGACAACAAGTGCCTGGCAGGACGCATTGAGGTAGACTCTGCCGGCATCGGCTCATGGCACGAAGGGCAGCTGCCCGACCGCCGTATGAGAAGCCACGGAGCAAGCCGCGGATACGACCTGAACAGCAGGGCAAGACAGATTAAGCCTGCCGACTTCAGCCGCTTCGACTATGTTTTCGCGATGGATCATCAGAATGTGGCCGACCTTAACCGCGTGGCACGCAACGACGACGACCGCAAGAAGATAATGTGTACGGCCGACTTCATGAGCCGTCATCCGCAATATGACACCGTGCCCGACCCCTATTACGGAGGCGATGCCGACTTCGAGCTGGCTCTCGACCTTATAGAAGATGCCTGCGACGGCATCATTGCATGGCTCGAAAAACAGCTGTAATGCTCTGACAAGCAATGCCTAAGCCATAGCAAGGCTGACAGCATACCCATTTATTATTAGCGCCGCATATACCTATTTGCAGGTATATGCGGCGCTCTGTTTTCACACCCCAGCACACTTAACGCTGTCAAACATGGCTCATCGTGCCGTGCAAGGCATTAAAACAGGCCGGCCATCACCCTTTTTGGTGATTAGAGACGCACATTCATTTAATCTTATTTTACCGATTTTTAAGTATTGTAAACATTTTAACAAGCCATTACCTTTGCATCGAAAAATCAAAAAATAAGACATAAATGAACTTAACGGGAAAAACTTTTCTGACATGTGCCGCAGCCATTCTGTTCACTTCCGCACAGATGCAGGCACAACATTCGGCTGCCGACAGCGTGTATCAGCACGCCAAGGGCAACCGCCTGAGCATCGGCGGATATGGCGAGGTGGCACTGACGCGCAACTTCTACAGCGACAACGTTTATCGTTATTCTAACGCAAGCCAGTATAAGAACGATCCGAGCCACGGACGCTTCGACATTCCGCATGCCGTGATATACATAAGCTACGACTTCGGAAAAGGCTGGAGCATGTCGAGCGAGATTGAGTTTGAGCACGGCGGAGCAGGCGGTGCCGTTGAGAAAGAGTTTGAAGAGGCCGGCGAATGGGAACAGGAAACCGAGAAAGGCGGCGAGGTGGAGCTGGAGCAGTTCTGGATTCAGAAGTCGTTTGCACGCTGGGCAAATATCCGTATCGGACATATAGTAGTGCCCGTAGGCCTTACCAACGCCCATCATGAGCCGCTAAACTTCTTTACAGTCTACCGCCCCGAAGGCGAATCTACCATTCTTCCATGCACATGGCACGACACAGGCATCAGCTTTTGGGGCCGTTCGGGCGACTTCCGTTATGAGCTGCAGTTCATCGCCGGACTCGACGCCTTCATGTTCGACCGCGACAACTGGGTGCAGAACGGTGCCGGTTCGCCATTCGAATTTAAGGTGGCCAACAAGTATGGCTTTGCCGCACGCATCGACAACTACACAATTCCTGGCCTGCGCATCGGTCTTAGCGGATACTACGGACAGTCGATGCACAACACCTATCCGCACGACATGGAAGGCGAAGGCAAGGCCAACGACAAGGTTAAGGGCAACGTATATATCGGAGCTTTCGACTTCACCTACTCGGGCCACAACTGGATTGTAAGAGGTAACGCCGACTACGGGTACGTGAGCGACGCATCGAAGATAAGCGCCATAAAGCGTAACCTCGTGTCGAGCGGCGCGCCTTATAAGAAGTCGCCCGTAGGCAAGAATGCCGTAGCGGCAGGCATCGAGGCCGGATATGACATTTTCTCACAGATACCCAAACTCAGAAACAAGAACCAGAAGCTGTATGCCTTTGGCAGATATGAGTACTACGACTCATACATTCCTGCCGCCGACCAGGCCGACTACGAATATACCGACCGCAACCGCATGGCAGTAGGCCTCAACTACTACCCCGTTCCGCAGATTGTCGTGAAGGGCGAATACTCAAAGAGATTCCTCAAATCAAAATACAACGACGAGCCTTCGGTGTCGATAGGCGTGGCATATCAGGGATTCTTCCTGTAAGACGACGAAGCCGGAGACTCTGTATGTATAGAAGAAACGATACAAGTATTAATATAAAAACAAAGTAAGCTATGGAAAAAATCTTTAAATTGCCCCTTGCACTCATGCTCGGAGCAGCAGTAATGTTTGGTTTTTCGTCATGCAGCGACGATGACGACATCGACGACGGCAGTGCGTTGACAGAGAAAGAAGCCTTCCTGAAAGAGGCGGCAGGCGTGTATGTAAACGACGTTGTATATTCAACCTACGGAAGTCTGGCTGCCGAGACAAACAGTCTTTACGAACAGCTGTATGCCGCGAAGGAAAAGTTTAAGACAGACCCGAACTCGGTTACGCAGACTGAGATTGACAACATCTGCGCCACATTTCTGAGTGCGCGCGCCTATTGGGAAAAGAGCGAGGCATTCCTGTTCGGCGCAGCAACCGACTTCGGCATCGACCCGCACATCGACACATGGCCGCTCGACCTGGAAGGACTGGCCACTGAACTGAAGAACACCGACAAAGTGGCCAACATGGACGGCGAGGACGGCATATCCTATGCAGCCAACAAACTGGGACAGGAGCTGCTGGGATTCCACGGCATTGAGTTTATCATCTTCCGCGACGGCGCCAACCGCAAGATAGAGAAGCTGCGCGGCGTTGAAGACGACCCTGATTTTGTTAAGGTGGCAACAAACGTTACAGGTCTTGAAGAACTGATTTATGCCACAGCCGTTGCCGGCGACCTGCGCGACCGCTGCTATCAGCTCAACGTGTCATGGAACGCCGACGCACCCGAAGAGCAGCGCACACGTGTCGTAGACGAGTGTGAACTGCCTTGCACCGTGGGCAGCGGCAACAACTCTTATGGCACAAACATGCTCAACGCCGGTCAGGCCGGAAGCACTTATGCAATGTGGCGCGAGGTGGCAAGCACCATCCTGCTGAGCGGATGCGAGAATATTGCAAAGGAAGTGTACTCACAGAAGATGGGACTTGCCTACAGCGGCGAAGACCCCAACTACATTGAGTCGCCCTACAGCAAGCGCTCCTTCTATGACTTCTACGACAACATCATAAGCATAGAGAACAGCATATACGGCGGCGTTGAGGGCAACCGCAACGAAAGCAAGTCAATCATGGCATACCTGAAAAAGTATAACCCGGAACTTGCCGCCACGGTTGAGACAAACATAAAGAACTCTCTCGATAAGCTTACGGCATGCCAGAACAGCGGCACTGCCTTTGTTGACAATCCCAAAGCTCAGTGTGTGGCCGACGCCATAGCTGCCATAGAAGCGCTCGATGCAAGCCTGACGGCAGCATCAACATGGATTGCAGCCAACTGACAATACTTTTTAAAGGTTATTAGAAGTTATGCCACGGCAAGCCGTCACACGGTCTGCGTGGCGTAACTTTACGCCTGAAAGGCAAGAGCAATCGCTGAACCGATAAAGAAAGCAAAGACAAAGTAATCTTAAAACAGCATATTATGAAATTTATAAGTATCAGAAACTGCCATTTTGCCGCCCTCGCGGCGTGTGCCTGCCTGTCGTTTCAGGCCTGCACTGACGATGAGCGTCTGCCGGAGAACACGGGCGACATTGAGTATATTGGACAGGATGTGGGCAACTTCTCGGCCGACGAGTGGTATCCGGGCGGCAAGCTCGGCACTACCGAAAACGTAGGCGCGGGCTGCTATGAAGACGACGCCCCTATAGTAGACGAAATGGGACTGCTAAGTGAGTTTCATCTCGGCGAGGTGCTCTTTGAGCGCAACTTCAACACGAGCACTCCGCCGTTCAACGGTCTAGGGCCGGCATCGGTCAGAAAGTCGTGCATCGACTGCCATCCGGGTTACGGTCACGGCAAGCGGCAGGAGTCGTACAAAGCAGGCTTCGGCAACGGCTACCTGCTCGTGATATATCATCCCGAAGACGGAGCCAACAGCAACGACGGTCCCTACATCAGCGAGGTGACGGGCATGCCGCAGACACAGGCAGTGTCGCCGTTTCTTCCGCCAGTTGACGAGGACAAAATCAGCATGACATGGAAAACCGTAGAGGGCACGATGCCGAGCGGACTGTCGGCAACGGAGTTTCCCGACGGAGAGAAATATCAGCTCATATATCCCGAAGTGACCATTTCGCAGGATGCGTTCAACACCGACCCGAAGCCTACCAACATTGCCGTGCGCCTGGAGTCGACAATAGGCATAATGGGCACGGGACTCATTGACGCCATACCCGAGGACTCGCTCAAGAAGCAGTATCAGGAGGAGGCTAAATACATAGAGCTTAACCCTGCCATGTGGGACAAGGCCGCCAACGACTGGGCATCTACGGCCTACTATACCAACTGGACTTCGCCGGGCGCGCTGGCCGACGGCACTCCCGTCACGGGGATGATAAAGCGCTACACCTATGCGCTGACACGTGCCAGTCTGCAGGACGGCGCCGGCGCCAACGCCATGTGGAACATTCCGAACGTGAGCCGTCCTGACCGCCCGAAGCTCTACACCACCGACGCATGGGCCCTGGCGATGTCGAAGAACCAGGACGTGATAGCTGCGATAAAGAGCGACCCTACGTCGCCGTATTATGCCGACGGAACTGACAGCGGCATTGCCGACGCCGTGAAGAATCTGCTGTCGCCAAGCACCAACCAGTTTGACAACCAGTGGCACAACTTTGAGCCGGAGATGAGCAACGACAACTTCTACGCCTTCATGGTGTGGCACCGCGGACTGGCCATACCTCGCGCCCGCAACCTTAACGACCCTGATGTGCAGCGCGGCAAGAAGCTGTTTATGGAGATTGGCTGCGCCTCATGTCACCGTCCGTCGTGGACAACGGGCGACGACAACTACTGGACGCCCGACGTGATAAAGGGCAAGCCGCTGCCTAAGTATCCGCGCCAGAAGATTTATCCTTACTCTGACTTTGTGCAGCACCGTCTGCACATGATCAACGACATTCACGGCTCATGGTGCCGCACCACACCGCTGTGGGGCCGCGGTCTGTCGCTGATCAACACCGGTGCACAAGACCGTCTGCACGACTGCCGCGCACGCAACGAGATAGAGGCCATAATGTGGCATGCCTACAGCAAGGAGAGCGACGCATACGCCTCGGCAGCAAAGTTCTATAACCTCAGCAAGGCCGACCGCAACGCCGTGGTGAAGTTCCTGCAGGCGATATGATTTTTTGTAGTTAAAGGAGTTAGAGTAGTTAAAGGAGTTAAAGTCATATGTCTTGTGGCTTTACTCCTTTTAAATATTGTGAATAAGTAATTCAATAAATATTTTTGCCTTGACTCCTAAAGAGCAATGCTATTGACTTTAACACCTTTAACTACTCTAAACTCCCGTCTTACAAAAGTGAAAAATCCAAATGCGTAGTGGTTGATAAGAAGCAACAAGGCTATTGACTTTAACTCCTAGCCAACTTGTTGGCGATAACTACTTCTAACTCCTTTAACTCCTAAAAACACATGACCCTTTCCCGTTCCCTCCTTGCTCTTTACGTGAGCATAATAACGATAATGGCTGCGGCCACGATAACAGAGAAATACATGGGCAGCTACTATGTTGCCGACACCATATACGGCTCATGGTGGTTTGCCGCCATGTGGGCACTGCTGGCGGCAGCGGGCGTGGCGTATATCGTGAAGAGGCACGTAAGGCGCGCGTCGGTGCTGCTGCTCCACGGCTCGTTCGTCGTGATACTGCTCGGCGCCCTGCTCACCCACGTGTCGGCATCGCAAGGCACGGTCAGACTACGGCTCGGCGAGACAACCGACACGTATGTGGTCAGCACGAAAGACGGCGACATACGGCACACGCTGCCGTTCAAGCTAAGGCTGAAGTCGTTCGACATACACTACCACGACGGCACAAAAGCCGCGGCCGACTATGTAACAAGGCTAACCGTTACCAGCGGCGACAAGACCACAGAGGCACTTGTTTCGATGAACAACATATTCAGCTACAAGTCTGTAAGGCTCTATCAGATGTCTTACGACCCCGACATGCGCGGCAGCGTGCTCTCGGTCAACCGCGATCCGTGGGGCATACCCGTAACCTACTTCGGCTACGCCCTGCTCTTTATTGCCATGATATGGATGCTCATCGACCCCAAGGGGCCTTACCGCCGCCTGCTGCGCAGCGACATAGTGAGAAAGGGAATGATGACCATCGCGCTGCTTGTCGCCACTACATTAATGGCTCACGGAGCAACGACTCTGCCCAAGGAGACTGCCGACAAGTTTGGACGGCTGTATGTTCTCTACAACAACCGCGTATGCCCGCTGCAGACTCTCGCCATAGACTTCACGAAGAAACTGTGCGGCAGCGCAAGCTACGGCGGCTACACGGCAGAACAGGTGCTGATGGGCTTCGTTATGTGGCCCGACGAGTGGAACCGCGAGCCGCTGCTCAGACTGAAGGGCGGCGCCCTGCGCGACAGGCTGCAGCTGCCCCGCCACTGCACCATAAACACCTTCTTCAACGACATGATGGGCGGATACATCATTGGCCCCTACCTGAACGAATACTACAACGGGCACGACGACGAGTTTCATCGCCAGGTGGCCGACGTAGACGCGCGCATACAGCTCGTGATGGACCTGCGGCGCGGCAAGCTGCTGAAGGTATTTCCGTATACCGTCAACGGCAACACCACATGGTATGCCCCAACAGACATCATGCCCGACTCTGCCGTAGCCCCGGCCGACAGACTGTATATGCAGAACGTATTTTCGCTGATATATCAGGAGGCGCTGGCAGGCAACATGGCTTCTGTGGGCAACATTGTCGACAAGATGCTGCGCTATCAGCACAAGAACGGCGGCAGCTCGCTGCCCTCGGGCATGCAGACGCGGGCCGAACGGCTGTATAACGCCGTGCCCTTTGCCACCATCCTCTTCATGCTCAACCTCGGCATGGGCTTCGCCACGCTGTTTGCCGTTCTCTGGCTTATGACACGCCCCACAAGGCGCACCTTGCGCGACAGCATGCTAATGAAGATTGCAGTAGCTGTCATGCTGCTTTCTTTCGCGGCGCTCACTCTCTGCGTGGCTCTGCGCTGGCTGATAAGGGGCACCGCACCCATGGCAAACGGCTACGAGACGATGCTGCTCATGGCATGGATAATCATGGCGGCGTCGCTGCTGCTGTGCCGCCGCTTCGCCATAGTGCTCACCTTCGGCTTCATCATGTCGGGCTTCTTCCTGCTCGTGTCGCACATAAGCCAGATGGATCCGCAGATAACCCACATCATGCCGGTGCTGCAGTCGCCCCTGCTCAGCATCCACGTGTCGGTGATAATGACGGCCTTCGCCCTGCTCTCGCTCACCTTCATCTGCGGCATAACGGCCCTGCTGCTGCGCGCCATGAGGGGCAGCCGTGCAGAGGGGCTCGCCGCTCAGCTTGCAGCCCTGCGCGCCCTGTCGCAGCTGTTCTACTATCCTGCCATGGCGGCCCTGGCCGTGGGCATATTCGTAGGCGCGGTGTGGGCCAACGTGTCGTGGGGCACCTACTGGAGCTGGGACGCCAAGGAGGTGTGGGCGCTGATAACCTTCATGGTGTATGCCGCGGCTGCACACGGGACGTCGCTCCCGATGATGCGCAGGCCCATGCCGTGGCACGTGTTTATGGTGGCAGCCTTTGCAACAATACTGATGACATACTTCGGTGTGAACTATTTTCTTGGCGGAATGCACTCGTATGCATGACGCCTGTACAGAGCCGATGCACCCGGCGGCAGCAAAAGGCCATGCTGCCCGGAATGCCGTTTTGTAAAATAATCGGATAAATCCCGTCCGTTTGACGCTCTCAGAACGGCGATGCCCGTGGCAAAGCCATAGTTTGGCGCAAAAAACACGAAAAACATTGCTGTTTTGTCATCTCCCTTATTATCAGCACTTTATGCCCAAGAAGAGACAAAACTGCAATGGTTAAAAAATATTACTATGCCGTTTACGGTGCAAAAGTGGGCCACTTACGCTGCAAAACATGCCCACTTTTCGTCCGTAAAGCATGCTTTCAGACTCAAAAAACCATGCTTTTATTCCTTTCATAACAGGGCAAAAGTGAATGTATGTTAACTATACAACGTTTTAACCTGACAAAATTAACATCCGTTGCATTTTAATTTTCCAGAATGGAAAATATTTTTGTCATAAGTTTTTACCACGCAATAAAGCCCATGAGCAGGGCGGAAAACATGATAAAACACAAAATAAAACGGGAGGCCTCTTCACAGAGACTTCCCGTCAGTTAACTTAAAACAATCAATAAAAGAAATAGATTGTCACGTTAAAATTATATGTTCGGCGGCACACACGGGGCACATCAGCCCCACTGCCGTCAGTCTTTATATTGATAATGTCTGGCTATTATCTTATGAAGAGCAGCTCACGATACTTAGGCAGAGTCCAGAGCTCGTCGGCAACGATAAGCTCGAGCTTGTCTATGTGGTAGCGTATCTCCTCCATCTTTGGAGCCACCGTGTCGTGATATGCTATGGCTTTCTCGCGCTCGCTCTCAATCTTGTTGGCCACCTTGCGCGCGTTGATAAGCTCGTCAACGCCGTTCTCTATGATCTGCGTGCGCTCGGCAATCTCCTCAATAATCTTGATGTTGCGCGAACAGAGCTTCTCAACCTTCTCCTTAGAGAATATCTGCAGCATGTTCTGAACGTTCTTGGCCAGCTGACTCTGATAATGGGTTGCCACAGGTATGATGTGGTTCATCGACAGGTCGCCCATTACACGTGCCTCAATCTGTATGCGCTTGGTGTAGGTGTCCCATTTAACCTCGTTGCGGGCAGCAAGCTCTTTCTCGCTCATCACGTTCATGTCTTCAAACATCTTTATCGACTCCTTGCTCAGGTAGTTGTCGAAGATAAGCGGACAGCTTGTCTCGCAGTCGAGTCCGCGGCGCTTGGCCTCCTCAACCCACTCGTCAGAATATCCGTTTCCGTCGAAGCGTATGGGCTTGCAGGTCTTGATGTCCTCGCGCAGCACGTCGATGATGGCGCTTGTCTGGTCTTGTCCCTTCTCGATGAGGGCGTCAACGCGCTTCTTGAAGTCGGTCAGAGCCTCAGCCACGGCAGTGTTGAGGGCTATCATGGCCGAAGCACAGTTGGCCTCGCTGCCCACGGCACGGAACTCGAAGCGGTTACCTGTAAAGGCAAACGGACTTGTACGGTTGCGGTCGGTGTTGTCTATGAGCAGTTCGGGTATCTCAGGTATGTCGAGCGTCATGCCCTGCTTGCCTGCCACGTTGAACAGGTCCTTGCTGTTGCTGTTCTCTATATGGTCGAGCAGTTCTGACAGCTGCTTGCCGAGGAACGAAGATATGATTGCCGGAGGTGCCTCGTTGGCTCCCAGACGATGGGCGTTGGTTGCGCTCATGATAGAAGCCTTGAGCAGTCCGTTGTGTCTGTATACGCCCATGAGAGTCTCAACGATGAAGGTAACGAAGCGCAGGTTGTCTTCAGGGGTCTTGCCCGGTGCATGCAGCAGCACGCCGGTGTCGGTAGACAAGCTCCAGTTGTTGTGCTTGCCCGAACCGTTGATGCCTGCGAAGGGCTTCTCATGCAGCAGTACGCGGAAGCCGTGCTTGCGTGCCACTTTCTTCATGAGCGACATGAGCAGCATGTTGTGGTCGATGGCCAGGTTGGTCTCCTCGAATATAGGAGCTATCTCAAACTGGTTGGGGGCAACCTCGTTATGGCGTGTCTTACAGGGAATCGACAGTTCGAGAGCCTGCACCTCAAGGTCTTTCATGAAGGCCTGTACGCGGTCGGGGATGGTGCCGAAGTAGTGGTCGTCCATCTGCTGGTTCTTGGCAGAGTCGTGGCCCATCAGGGTGCGTCCTGTAAGCATCAGGTCGGGACGTGCGCTGTAGAGTCCCTCGTCAACGAGGAAATACTCCTGCTCCCATCCAAGGTTGCATGTAACCTTTTTTACTCTCTGATCGAAATAATGACAAACCTCAGTTGCGGCAGTGTTCACAGCGTGAAGGGCACGCAGCAGCGGAGCCTTGTAGTCGAGAGCCTCGCCGGTGTAAGAGATGAAGATAGTAGGAATACACAGCGTGTCGTCCATGATGAACACGGGTGATGTGGGATCCCAGGCTGAATATCCGCGTGCCTCGAAGGTGTTTCTGATACCGCCGTTGGGGAACGAGCTTGCGTCAGGCTCCTGCTGTACGAGCAGCTTGCCCGAGAACTCCTCTATCATGCCGCCCTTGCCGTCGTGCTCTATGAAGGCGTCGTGCTTCTCGGCAGTGCCTTCTGTAAGCGGCTGAAACCAGTGAGTGTAGTGTGTAACGCCGTTCTCCTCGGCCCACTGCTTCATACCGGCAGCCACTGCATCGGCTATAGAGCGGTCGAGTCGCGAACCGTTGTCAATGACATCAATGAGCTTGTCATATACATCTGCAGGCAGGTACTTATACATCTTTGCCCTATTGAAGACATACTTGCCGAAGTATTCTGACGGGCGTTCCAGCGGAACCATTACTTCCAGCGGCTTTTTCTTGAAAGCCTCTTCAACAACCTGAAATCTTAAGTTTGTCATTGTTAAAAAGTTTTATTTATTATACTTATGCCTATTCTTTATCTGAAAACATATGCAAAGATAATGCTAAATTTCATTATGACACCTTTTTATGAGATAAATGTTGCTTTTTTTTACATTCATAGCGCAATTTATAATACAAAGTAAGTCTTTCGCAGACTTAAATTGGCATAACATGCGCCACACGCCACCACTCACCCACATGTCAATGACGCCACGTCGCCCGGTATGTACTTACGCCCGTCAAGCAGAAACCTTACGGCCCGGCGCCCTGCCGCATTCTACTTCTGCATCCACAGACTTATGCGGCGCATGGCCTCCTTGCAGTCTTCACGCTCACCGAAGGCCGTAAGCCTTACGAAACCTTCGCCGCTCGGACCGAAGCCTACGCCCGGCGTGCATACCACCTGCGCTCCATAGAGCATCTGCTCAAAGAACTTCCAGCTGTCAATGTTGCCCGGAGTCTTCACCCAGAGATACGGAGCATTTACGCCGCCATACACCTTCAGTCCTAAAGATGTCAGCGTCTCACGCATTATCTTGGCGTTGTCCATATAGTATTTTATAGTCTCCCTTACCTGCTCCTTGCCTTCGGGGGTATATATAGCCTCGGCTGCGCGCTGGCTTATATAGCTTGTGCCGTTAAACTTGGTGCACTGCCTGCGATACCACATCGGATTCAGCGGATAGCGCTCCTTGCCGTCTATGCTGGCAGCCGTAAGTTCCTTGGGCACAACCGTATAGCCGCATCTCACGCCGGTGAATCCTGCCGTCTTCGAGAAGCTTCTGAACTCTATCGCAACCTTGCGCGCCCCTTTTATCTCATAGATAGAATGAGGAATGTCGTCGTCCTGAATATAAGCCTCGTATGCAGCGTCATAGAATATCAGAGTGTCGTTTTTCAGCGCATAGTTCACCCACTTGCGCAGTTCTTCCTTCGTTATAACGGTTCCCGTAGGGTTGTTCGGATAACACAGGTATATTATGTCGACACGCTGGTCGGGTATCTGTGGCACAAAGTTGTTCTCTTCCGTACATGGTATGTAGGTAACGTTGCTCCACTTGCCGTCAACAAGCGCACCAGCCCTGCCGCACATCACGTTAGAGTCGACATATACGGGATATACCGGATCGGTAACGCCGAAATTGTTGTCCCAGCGCACCAGTTCGCCAATGTTGCCCGTGTCGCTCTTTGCACCGTCGTTGACGAACACCTCACTCGGGTCGATATGTATGCCGCGCGAAAGATAGTCGTTCTTCACGATAGCCTCACGCAGGAACATGTATCCCTGTTCAGGACCGTATCCGTGAAAGCCTTCCTTGGTGCTCATCTCGTCAACGGCCTTGTGCATGGCCTTGATAACAGCAGGACACAGCGGACGCGTAACGTCGCCGATGCCAAGGCTTATCACGTTGGCCTTCTGATGCGACACCTTAAAGGCATTCACCTTTTTCGCGATGTCGGCAAACAGATAGTTTTTTGTCAGTTTTAGATAATGTTCGTTTATTAATGCCATATTTATTTTTATTGATGTTTAAGTTATTTTCTTTTCTATGTTGTGACTGTTCCTAATTCCGGCCTCTGCCTGTTTCTAAAAATTCCTGATACAATCTTTTGTCTTTAAAAAACTCACCTAATCTGATTTATGCTTATATCCGCAACCTTATCAGGGAAGCGGTATCTCACCGTCAAACACAAATTCGGCACCGCCAGTAAGATAAACATGATTGTCAGTTTCTCTCCATTCAATTTCGAGCGTGCCTCCGTCCATCACGACCTTACTGCTGCAGCCTGCCACTCCGAGCTTTGCCGCCGCAACAGCCGTGGCACATGCCCCGGTGCCGCATGCCATCGTTATGCCGCTTCCTCGCTCCCACACCCTTGTACGCAGCGTGTCTTTCTCAACGAGATGGGCAAACTCTATATTACAGCGTGCAGGGAAAGCCTCGTGATGCTCCAGCAAGCGCCCGTAGGTCTCTACGTCGGCAAGGCCTTCAGCGTCCGTGAATATCACGAAATGCGGATTACCCATCGACACAAACGTGCCTTTAAAGAGTTTGCCGCCGGCTTCAAGCATGCCTCCCGCCTCGGCGTCTGTCCTAGGCACAAACTGTCCGGCCACATCAAAGCGCGGCTCAAGCATATCTACGGTTACGCTGTCAACCTTCTGTCCGCAGACATGCAGGTTCAGAGTTTTTATTCCCGAAAGAGTTTCGAGGCGTATAGTACGACTCGACGTCATGCCTTTTTCATAAAGATACTTTCCAATGCATCTTGAGGCATTGCCGCACATCATTGCTTCAGAACCGTCGGCATTGAATATGCGCATGGAAAAATCGGCATCGGCAGACACACGGCGCCCTATCAGCACCAGTCCGTCGCTGCCTATGCCCTTATGGCGCGAGCTCCACTTTATGGCAGCCTCAACAGGAGAAGGAATATTATACAGCAACGTATTAACATAAATATAATCATTCCCGGCTCCGTGCATCTTCGTAAATCTAATCATTGTTGGTGTCATTATGATTATCTTTTCACGTTAATGTTTTCTTTTTGCATGATTTTCAATGCAAATTTACAACATCTTGTGAAACATAATAACACTTTCATCAATTTATTACATTACTTTATACAAAATATTACATTTTATCGATAAATATGCAATATTTATTATAAATCATCACAACAAATAACCATACTCAATACAAATCGTCAGCAAAATAAAAAGTTTAGATTACCGAAAAACAACATCAAAAATCCAAAAATATCCATTAAAATTAATGGGTTATAATAACAAGGTTACACGAACAGGCTTATTGACAAAAAACCGGCTCTTGTCTCGCTTTGGACAAGAGCCGGTTGTATCTTATAATAACGCTATATTACAAAGGCGTTAAACGTACGGAAATTATCAGTTTTCTTTACTTTTTCATCCGTATGTTAAGCTGATAGATGGCGGGCAGGAATATGAACATAGAGAATATCAGCGACAGCACCACACTCTTCTGATTGCCGCCGAAAAGTCCGTCGAGACTGCTCATCGAGGCTATATGCGGGAACAGCGTGCACAAGACGTACACCACGGTGTTGTTTACCCAATGGACGGCCACACCGGGCAGGATGCTCCCCGTGCGGTAATACATCCAGCCGAGCAACAGACCAATGAGGAAGGCATGGGGCATCTGGGCAGGATTTAGATGGATGACGGCAAACACGGCGGCTGATATCAATATGGCCACCCACGGACGCGAGAAACTGCCGAGGAGCGACTTGAGGATGGCGCCGCGGAACACGGTCTCCTCAACAAACGGAACCAGCAGGCAGAGCACAAAATAGCCATACTGGCTGCTCATGAGCTGGCGGAATGTTTCTTCTGACGTGTTGGCCAAGTCAGGCATAAGGCTCTGAAGCCACACCGAAGGCAACAGAGTGCCGAGCGAGGCTATGCCGCTCCAGAAGAATATGCCCCACTTGCCTGAACGCAGATAGGCAGGCGAGAGCACGGCCCACTTGCGCCAGACAAACAGCGCAAGCGTGAGGGCACTGTAAACGGCGCACGAAAGTATCTGCATGGGGGCGGTTATCAGCTCAAGCTTCTGACCGTTAAGCACGGCGAGCACGTCTGACGAGGAATGGCCGGCGGCGAAAAGCCACACGGCAAACACCGCCCACGACACGAAATACTGTATGCAGATGAATGCAAACAGATATAATAATGCTTTCTTCATTTCTTGAATTTATGTGATAAAACTATGTTTTAACAGGAAAAATATGTGCGAATGGGCGCATCGCACTTAGCAATCACACCCTTTCGAGTATCTTTTCGGCAGCTTCGCGGTCGAGCCACAGCTGGTCTACGAGCTTTTTGATTGAGCAGAACTTCTGCTCGTCGCGCAGGCGGTGATAGAACAGCACGTCTACCTGCCGGCCGTAGATATCTTCCTCAAAGTCGAAGATGTTAACCTCGAGCGTGGTTTCATGGCCGTCAAAGGTTGGCCTTGTGCCGATGTTCATCATGCCGTTGAGCAGACCGTCGCAGCCCTCCACCCTTACTTTCACGGCATAAACGCCATGCTCGGGTATCAGCTTCTGCGCATCGTCCACCTCAATGTTGGCCGTGGGAAAGCCCAGTTTGCGTCCCTCACGGTAGCCGCCCTTCACCTTACCTGAAAAGAAGTAAGGATAGCCAAGGCACATGGCAGCCATGTCGGCCTCGCCTCCGGAAAGGAATGTGCGTATAACCGAGGAGCTTACGTTGACGCCGTTGAGCACGAAAGCATTGCCGCGCACCACCTCGATGCCTATCTCGCGGCCATAGCCCACATAGTCGTCAAAGCCTTCGGTGCGGCTATGGCCGAATCGGTTGTCGTAGCCCATGATGAGTTTTCTTACGTTCAGGCGGTCGCGCAGCACGTCGCGCATAAAGTCGCAGGCCGTCATGGCAGCCATTTCGCGGTCGAAGTGGAGCACTACGCAGTTGTCGGCACCGGTCTTTGACAGCAGTGCCAGCTTCTCGTCGAGCGTAGACAGCAGCTTGGGCTGAAACTCCATGTTGAGCACCTGGCGCGGATGGCGGTCGAAGGTTATCACCGTCGACTGCAGTTCAGGGCTGGCCGCCGCGCAGTCGGTTACAGACTTTATGAGATACCGGTGTCCGCGGTGAACGCCGTCGAAGAATCCGATGGTGGCCACGCAGGGCGCCATCTCAGCGCTGTCGGTATCTGTAAATATAGTTCTCATAAGCTACTTTACGGTTATTATTTCACACACGGTCGAGCCATTCATCGCCCGTAAGGTTAAGGCTCATCATGCCCAGCTGGCTGGCAGCAGCACAGTTTACGGGCGAGTCGTCGATAAACAGTGTCTCATAGGCAGCCATGCCCGAGTCCATGAGCACCTTGCCGAATATCTGCGGGTCGGGCTTCAGCATGTGCATGCGGTACGACAGATATGTTTTCTCAAAATAGTCGTCAACGTCCATGCCGTCATTCCTGAACATGCCGTCCAGGGCCTTCTGCCAGTGTATGGGGTTGGTGTTGCTCAGCAGCACCATGCGGTAGCGCCCCTTGAGACTTGTCAGTTTCTCGAGCCGCTGGCGGGGTATGCCTGTCAGCAGCGCGTTCCATGCCTCGCAGATGTCTGCATCGTCAGCATTGCAGCCGGTGCAGATGCGTCTCACCTCGTTGCAGAACTCCTCAACGCCGGTGTTGCCCACCTCAAGGTCGTGAAACAGGTCTTCCTGACGGCACTCGTCAACGTACCTTACTATCTCGTGTGCTCCAATCTTGTCGAAAGCCTCGATGCAGCGATGCTTGTCAAGATTGACAAGCACGCCGCCGAAGTCGAATATTATGTTCTTTATTTCTTGCATCTCAGCCTCTTTATTCCGCGCCATATCTCACCTACCCACATTACTATGGATGTTGCGCCGATTATGGTTATCCATTCCATGGCCGACAGCGGTTCCGTGCGGAACATCTTGCCGCCGAAGGTTACGATGAGCCACTGACCCGCAAGGATGAACAACAGGACGAGCAGCAGACCGTTGTCGTGCTTGAAGTCGTGGAACGCCGAATGGTTAGAGCCGAACGACTTGGCGTTGAACAGATTCCAGAACTGCAGCATGACGAACGTGGTGAAGAATATCGAGAGTTCATGTATATGAAGGTCGGCACCGCTCGACAGACTGTGCAAGAGCAATGCGAACAGCACGGCAAAGAATGCCAGGCCGCAGAACACGATGCCCTTGGCCATGCCGCGTGTGATGATAAAGTCGGTGCGCTTGCGCGGCTTCTCCTTCATCACCTCCTCCGACGGCGGCAGAGATGCCAGAGCCAGTGCGGCAAAGGTATCCATTATGATGTTCACCCACAATATCTGTGTAACGGTGAGCGGCATCTCTGTTCCTATCACTGAGCCGCAAAGCACGAGCAGCAGAGCCGTAACGTTTACTACGAGCTGGAAGAACAGGAAGCGCTGTATGTTGCGGTAGAGCGAGCGGCCCCACATAACGGCGTTGACAATGCTGCGGAACGAGTCGTCTATCAGCGTCATGTCGCTGGCCTCCTTGGCAACCGACGTTCCCGAACCGAGCGACAGGCCCACATGGGCGTGGTTGAGCGCAGGGGCATCGTTGGTTCCGTCGCCTGTAACAGCCACCACGGCGTCGTGTTTCTGTAGCAGGTTCACAAGGCGCTGCTTGTCGGTCGGCCTTGCACGGCTCATCACTTTCAGCTTCATCACACGGTTGAAAGCCTCATCGTCGCTCAAAGCGGCAAAGTCGGGACCTGTTATCTGAGCCTCGGCAGGCGTATCGGCATCCCAGATGCCTATCTGGCGGGCTATCTCGATAGCTGTGGCCGATGTGTCGCCGGTTACTATCTTAACAGTTATACCTGCGTCGATACATTCCTTCACGGCTGCGGGCACGTCGGGACGTATCGGGTCGCTTATGGCTGCCACGGCCTGGAACGTAAGGTGAGCATCGGGCGTCAGCTTGGCAGTGTCGATGTCATCGCCGTTGCCGAGCACCTTATATGCAAACGCCAGTGTACGCATGGCCTGGTTCTGATATCCCGTCAGGCGCTCGCGTATCTCGTTGCGGCGCGCGTCGTCTATGTCGCAGAACTTGGCAACAATCTCGGGCGCACCCTTCACGAAGAGCACTCGCTCAGAGCCGCGTTTAACTATGGTTGCCATATACTTGCGTTCGGTAGAGAACGGCAGCTGATGCTCTATGTTGTCTGCCTGGCGCAGCGCCTTATAGTCAGTCTTGTTCTTCTCGAGCCACAGCAGCAGGGCAACCTCTGTAGGGTTACCTATACCCTTGCCGCCTTCTTCGTCGAGATGTGCGGTTGTGTTGTATGCTATGGCTTCGTTAAACAGAGCAGCGTCGTCGGCATACATTGCCATGTCGGCCACCTGCATCTTGTTTTGCGTCAGCGTACCCGTCTTGTCGGTGCATATCACCGTAACGGCACCCATTGTCTCGCAGGCATGGAGCTTGCGCACAAGGTTGTTGTTCTTGAGCATGCGGCGCATGTTGAGAGCCAAGCTGAGCGTAACGGCCATAGGCATACCCTCGGGCACAGACATCACGATGAGCGTAACGGCCATCATGAAGTATTCGAGCACCACCTTCACCATGCCGAGATAGTTGTCCGAATGCCACAGGTTGTGCGGATCGGTCAGTATGTCGCGGCCGAGGAATATCACAAATGCTGCCACAGATATGCCCACACCAAACTTGCTTATCATCTTGGCAAGCTTGTCGAGCTGCATGTTCAGCGGAGTCTTAACCGAAGTCATCTCCGTACTTGAGCGTGCCACCTTGCCTATTTCCGTGGCATCGCCAACCTCAGTAACCTGATACACGCCGCGGCCGTTCATCACCATAGTGCTGCGCAGCACCTTCGACGAGGGATAAGTGGCCTCCTTGTCGTTCTTGTCGGGGTCGGCATGCTTTGTTATTATAGGCTCGCCGGTGAGCGACGACTCATCAATCTGCAGGTCGGTCGACTCGATAAGCGTTCCGTCGGCAGGTATCTCGTCGCCGACTTCTATTATAACAATGTCGCCCACGACAATGTCCTTGCGTGCCACCTGCACCACCTTGCCGTTACGGCGCACCTTTACGGGCGACTCCTCGCCTAGAGCCGTAAGCACATTAAACTTCTTGGCTGCGTCCATCTCGAAGTAAAAGCCGATGGTGGTGGCAAGGATTATGGCAAGGATAATGCCGATAGACTCAATGTAATTGTTCTCGATTACGGCAAGACCGAGCGAGATAACAGCTGCAAAAAGTAAGATTTTGATTATCGGATCCTTGTATTTTTCAAGATAAAGTTTCCACAAGGGTGTCCTCTCCGGGGGTGTAAGCACATTCTCGCCATGCGCCGAACGGCTCTTTTCCACTTCATTATCCGTCAGCCCGGGCTGATTGGTGAATAATGGGTTAAATTCGTTACTCATTTAAGACGTATAAATAATGAATTGATATTATAATCCGACTTGAACATCACAGACCCGTCAAGACCCGTAAGCCTCATTATGAGTCCGTTAATTTTACATTCTGCAAAGTTAACATAATTCGCTGAATTGTATCAACGAGACGCCCACAATCATGGTTTTTTAACGAATATTTTACCGCAAAACAACTTTTCTTCGTCATTTAAAGCATATTTTGCAAAAAATATTTGGTTATTTAAATAAATAGCTATACCTTTGCACACGAAAACTTAACACCGCAAGGTTTAAGAGGGCTTTTAGCTCAGTTGGTTAGAGCAACAGACTCATAATCTGGAGGTCCCAGGTTCAAGCCCTGGATGGCCCACCGAAGACAGGAAAGCAAAATGCTTTCCTGTTTTTTTGTTGTATATATCAGAATTTATACTATGCCTTTTTATAGCAACCTTCATCAATCGCCATTCCACGTTTAATTGCACAATCCTCAAATATTGCTAATGCTTCCTCTATGTTTTTTATTTTTCCCATAATTTATTTTTCAGCTAAAATCATTATAAACATTGTCAAAGTTCTCTATCTTATATTTTCATAGTACACAGGGTTTTGGCCATAACTTCTTTATGATTTTCATCCATTTTTCTTTTCTCCACTCATCTAATGTTATTTCTGCATTCAGTCCGATTATGCTTTTATCCTTTTTCCTTATCCATTTCAGAGTCTTTTTACTTTCTTTTGTGTATAATGGAAGTAAAGCAGATGCGGCTATATATCTGACAGAGACATTTTTGTGTTCTAAATAGGGCAACAGCAAATCCATTTTATTTTTTTTCTTGAGAAAGTTTATACATTTCGTTATAATGTCATGAGTTTTATTACAAATTTTGTAATTGCCAGAAATAATAGCTTCTCCTTGTATGATAGCATTTTTCTCAAAAAGATTCAATGCTCCTTCTATAGTTCTTATATTTCTCATATTTATATGAGTTTATTGCATTTATATTTTCATTTATTTTATATTTTTGTGTTTCGACAAGACCATGTGTTTTTTATGCCAGATGAACTTTCATTATTTTATTTTTACATATATAACAGAATCAAGTTCTTTAGCGGTGTATGTCATTTTTCTGTCATACATTTGGTATTTAACGATTGTGTCCCAAGGATTATTATAGAATACGGAAGTTGATATTATGTAAAAACGCATTTTGCCGTCATAGCTCTGACTGAAGAAACGTTCTGTTATATTGCCTTGACGGTACGTCCGGTGAGAATGTGCATGGAGATAGAAGTCTTTTTGTTGCTTTATTTTTTCTTTTTCTTTGTCAAATGATTTTATGATTCTTATGTTTGTGCTGTCACCATGCACACCCATTGTGTCAGAGGATGTATAAAAACATATTATGTCACTGTCAGTGAAGTTTATTATTGTTATGTCATTGCCACTGAAATACGTTACGGCAGAATCATAATTTGGGTCATGACTTATTGGTAAAAAGACAAACAAAACAAGAATCAATACTAATAACGGTCCGAATAATAAACCTAAAATGAGCTTTGCTATCCTATCCATACTTTATTCATGTTTTTATCTGACTTCAATAATTCCATCTGACAATTTAAGTTCCTTTGCTGTATATGTCAGTTTCTTGTCATACATCTGATATTTAACGATTGTGTCCCAAGGATTGTTAAAGAATACGGAATCTGTGATAAAATAAAAGCGTATCTTTCCGTCCAGGCTGTAACTGAAAACGCCTTCAATACTTTTTGCAGGATATGAAAATCGTCCGTTATCTTTTCTATTTATATAATGACCATTCAGTCCGATGATATTGCTCTTGTTTTCGTCATATCCTTTGTAAAATTTAGAATTCAAACTGTCACAATAAGCCCCTAAAGAATCATAATACGAGTCGTATGTCACGTAATTTTTATCCGTGTAATTTATAACTCGTATGCTATATACGTAATCCATATAGCAACTGTTTAATAAAAATAATGCAACAAGAGTATAAAGTGCTTTTTTTGTGATTTTAATCATGTCAACATAAATTTAATTATATTCTATACAATTTCAGGTCTCCATTTATCAAGTATATTTGTGTTTTAATGAATAAATATTATTTATGTACACACTTATAATCTGTTTTTTGTTACTATTCGTTTTGCCATAATCCTGTCTTTGTTGTTAATCTAATTCCCGTATTGCAAATTTGTCTGTTTTAATTTTGCATATAATACTATGGTATGGAAACACCCATCCGAGATTGTAGTGTCTGTATTTACCAGTCAGTTCACCGATACGTATATGTTCTTTATTAATCTGCCATACATACCAGTTATATGATTTCGTCATTTTGCTAAAATCTCCTTCACTGAACAGCCTGAACATTATCTTATCCGGCTCGCCGAGATTTTTGCTTTTACCGACTTTGTACCATACATTATCCAGAATACCTAATTTAAGTATTGTATGGGCACAAAAATGTATATCGTCTTTCACGATTTCCTCAATATCCGGCTCGTAATCCATAGGATAATGTTTTTTGAATACGCGTATTACCGAGCTGTTCAGTTGTGTCATGTCATTTGCCACATATTGAAAAAAACATTTATACTTGTTGTCTATCTCCACACAAAAGACATATCCGATTTTTGTTACTATTCGTTTTGCCATAATTCTTTATTTGCTGGTGTACGATAAGATTTTTGAGAATAAATAATAATGTAAACTTAACGGGCAAAAAAGTTGTAAACCATTTCTGGTATGTTCATATAAATCTAATCTTTTCGCCCGGAATTTTGGCATTTACTCGTATACATTGTGGAAATATATACCTTTAATTCCATAGTCTTGCATTTTTCTCATGGTTTTGAGTCCAATGATTACTAATTGTGTTTTCATTTGAAATGAACCGAATCTATGATTAGTGCGAAGGATGAAATCATCTGTTTGTAGAATGAAGTCGGGGCTTTTATAAAAAGGTCTTGAACAAATAATCTCATCATAAGAACCGCAGCACTCTCTCTTGTTCATAAATTTAACTTTGCTGCGTACGTCATCCACTTTAAATATTCCCTCAGGCATAAAATAATAAAATCCCGGTGATGTCGTTATTTGTATGAAAGTCAAATCAGGATAATTGTTTTCTTCGCAAAATCTTTTGAAGGTTTCTGTCACTATACAAAAAAGATCATAGGTATAAAATAAATCCCCTTTTTTCTTTCTTATTTTATAAGACATATTTATCACGTCTTCTAACCTGTTGTTGCATACTGGACATGTGCCCGGTGTTTCTTCACATGTTTCATACATATATTCAGCATCCTTTCCTGACAGATATTTCGCAATTACTTTTTCATTTTTCTTGTCCATAAATCTATTTCCTTTTTATGTTAAACGGTCTCCATTTATCAAGCATATTCGTGACTTAACGCTGAAACGTTATTTATGTACACACATTTATAACCTGTTTTTGTTACTATTCACTTTACCATAATTCTTTATTCGCTGGTGTACGATAAGATTTTGAGAATAAATAAGAATGTAAACTTAGCGGGCAAAAAAGCTGTAAACCATTTCTGGTATGTTCATATAAATCTAATCTTTTCGCCCGGAATTTTGGCATTTACTCGTATACATTGTGGAAATATATACCTTTAATTCCATAGTCTTGCATTTTTCTCATGGTTTTAAGACCTACTATTATAAAAGGGTCCTTTCTTTCAAAAGAACCAAATATGTGATTGGAACGAAGAATGAAATCATCTGTTTGTAGAATGAAGTCAGGGCTTTTATAAAAAGATCCTGAACAAATAATCTCATCATAAGAACCGCAGCATTCTCTCTTGTTCATAAATTTAACTTTACATCGTTCATCATCCATTTTAAATACTCCTTCAGCTGTGAAGTAATAATATCCCGGTGATGCCGTTATTTGTATGAAAGTCAAATCAGGATAATTGTTTTCCTCGCAAAACCTTTTGAATTTTTCTGTAACTATGCAAAAACAATCATAAGTGTCATACATATCCCATCTTTTCTTTCTTATTTTATAAGACATGTTTATCACGTCTTCTAACCTGTTGTTGCATATAGGGCATGTGCCCGGTGTTTCTTTACGTGTATCATACATACATTCAGCATCATGTCCAGATAGAATTTTCGCGATTACTTTTTCATTTTTCTTGTCCATAAATCTATTTCCTTTTTATGTTAAACGGTCTCCATTTATCAAGCATATTCGTGTTTTTGCTAGCAACAAAATTACAAATAAATAATGACAAATAAGAATTCAACAGCGTTTATATTTAAAACATATCGTCAACCCATAACAGTTATAAATTTAACCGAAGCCAACTTTAATCACGGAAAGGACTGTTTAAGGGCAACCGAAATCAGGAAAGGACTGTTTAAGGGCAACCGAAATCAGGAAAGGACACAATCTTACAAGCCATAAAAAAGTTTTTAAAGAAACTCATCACTCGTCACATCGGCATGTAATAATTTGACATTCAATGCATTACGATGTGACGAGTTGACTTTTCAACTCGTCACACTATCGGCTGCCTCCATGTTATGTGATGAGTTTGGCCGGCAACTCATCACGCTATAACGCGCTGAGCGACAACAGGTTAAGCTGCAATGTGACGAGTGATGAGTTTCTTTTAAAAATATATTCGCCCGTATTCGCCCGTATCATCAACATAGAAACATAAACATTACAACAAGAATGTGCAGCAGACGTTATAAATGCCATTATATTAAAATCTGCATAAGACAAAACGCTGACATATAAAAGCATACCTTTTACACTGCAAAACATGACCTTTCAGCATGCAAAAGGGTACGTTTTAATAAGCCATTTGATGTCTTTTGCTAAAACGATATTATTTCAAGACATTATATGTCTACATTGCAAAATCACATCTGCATGCTAAAAAATAAAATTGTGTATTGGACTTAAAACTAAGGCACATTTCCATAAACAAAGCAAGAACATTACAACTTCTGAATTCTCTGTCTAAAGTCTTCAATCAGTTTCTTTATCGTCTCATTCTTGTATGAAACATCTTCATAGAGGAACTCACCGGGAGCAGACATAATGAAATAATCTCCGGGGCGCCCGCATTCAGACAATGTAGCCAAACCTAAAGACTTAAAGTCATCATCGACCAACTCCATTCCCAAATCTTCTTTCAGCACCTTTTGCACAGCTTTGTCAGGGATGTTATAAATGCCTTTGTCTGCCATCAGATAAACAAGATATTTACTCGGGCCTGAATTGGCACGACAAATAGGTGATTCCAGCATATCCAGGAAATTTATTTCAGGTTTCTTTATTTTCATTGCCAAGACAATATCCGGACTCTTATATCCCCTCTCCGCCTTATTCTTCAGCGCATAATAATAATGAAGTCTGTCGCGTGAAAAATTTCTGTAGAAATAAGGATCATACTGCACACAGGTTTCATCACGGCCTTCAAGCCCAAGAATCTGCTCCAGTTTACGAATCTCGGCATTAAGTCTCTCGCGCTTTCTTGCAACGGCAGGTATACGATTATAAATCTTCTTTACACCATTTGCCAACATTTCAAATGGAATACTTAATACCAATCCGGCCAAAACGCCTCCAACAACGACATTACCCACGAGCTCATCCTTATCAATTTTCTTAAATTTCATAGTCTATTTTGTCATAAAATTTGTTTTCACCTTTATCACCTTCTGCATCTTCACCCATAAAGGCACATTCTGCAGGATCGAAGTTAATCAAGAGATTTATATCAACCGCATTTATCATCATCACACGCAAACCCGCAAATAGCACATATATCGCCTTACAAAGTTAATACATTCAACCGATGTTCAGTTGACGCACATATCCAGACCGTCATCATCAGCATTCAGTTTTGTATATATCATTTTGCTCTCAACCTTACGTTCATAGGCCACCTCCATCAGGTCGTTATAATTATCGTTGAGCAGATTGCAGGTAGCCAGCAGGAAATTAGCAAAGACATCCAGACTAAGTCCGTCTTCTGGCACGTTAATCATGGCCTGTGCCATAAGCCTGCAGTCGTCTACAGACAGATATAGGTGTGCCTGATTAAACGCCATATAGTGTATCTCATTAATCTTATAGAGCACGTCCGTCATACTTTCTCTTGGCAGGCAGGATGTAAGATAGCTCAGGTTGTAAAGCATCCTGTTCGCTTCATGAAACACAAGACACATCGACACCTTGACATATTCCGCCTGCAGATCAAACTCAAAACTGCTTTTCTCTTCATTGATGACATACCCAACCTCCAGTTCTTCAAGCAGTTCCGCCACCATTTTCTTGAGATTTTTCATAAACGATATATTGAAGTTGCGACAAAGTTATTCCATTACAATCTTTTTGGCACAAAAATTTAATGGAAAATCTCTGCCAAAAAAGATTGTATCAAAAAAGAATAGTATTGGTACACATAAATATTTAAATTAGAAAAGATATGTCAAACATGACATTTCATCTGTATAATATTTATTCAAATTTAAATGATACCATTATAAATCAATGTTTTATCTTGATAATACAAATTCAAATACTTACATTTATTTTACACTGTCACTTTCTTATCCGAAAATATTTTTCTCAACAAAGAAGTTTAACTTCAGAAATTAGCCAATAAATATCGTGCCTAATTCTACAAAGCAATCATTATTTCATTGATTAAATATTTTATCAAAAATATTCATTGCAGTTTTAGCACGTTTCGCATTTTTTGCGTATTCATCCTGTTTCTTTATATCTTTCAGTGTTTTTTCCTGAAGGCTACTATAGCTATCGGCAGACATATTCTTATATTTATTTATTGCACTAAGACGATCGAAAAATCCTATGATTGCGGGTATGAAAATAATTATAGCCAAACCTCTCAATATATAAGACCACCAAGCTGTAGCCGTCAACACCTCATGTGTTCCTCTCTCTGTACCGAAAAACCAATATTCATATTCTTCCGTCTCATAAATTGGGAAATATTCTGCCAAAATATACCCAGCTATAAACATCACAATAGATAATATCACCCAAAAGCGATATACGAAGAAAGCATTTCTATGTTTTTGCAACAACTGTTCACGTGACAATCCTACAACTTGTTCCTGCTTATAACGAAGACGAAAAGATACAAGTACCAATACTATAATCAAAATTATTAATAAAATTTCCATAATATTTATTTTCTAATATTTCTTGCATATTATTTATAAAAATGATGTCAAGTTGCTTTTTATATAAAAAGATCTATGCTCATCAGCAAAAAGGACTATAACATCTCCTAAACAGAGTTTATATTTGTCTATAGACAATTGCACTATGTCGTTATTTTACCATACATAAGAAAAATAAGCATGACAATATACTCTTGGTATTATCATCGACTTAACTTACTCCTATTTGCCATAGATTAAATTCTCACAGACCTATTTTTTTTGCATAATCCTCTAAATTACAATTCTTAACAGCCAAGTATTTTTCAAAACAACTCATAGATTTACATAAAAAACCTAAAAAGAGACTGCCAATAATGATAATCATAGGCCAAAATACATAATAATGCCACGAATACGTTTGTGTCTGAATTTCACCAAACAACCAGTTAGATGTAGTTTCAATATCAATATGACGATACGAATACATCCAAAAACATATCCCAGCAAATATGAGATTCGTAAACGTTAACATTAGCCAGACAGAAAAATCTGCGTGTTTATCTGACATTTCTTTTTTTTTCATTGACAACACAGTTGCTTTCTGAACATCGTTAAATATATCGGGCCTATCATATCCGTCCCATTGACATCCGCAATTATGACAGATGTATTTTACAGAATTTAAAGATTGTGTTTTTAATCCAACTTCATCTAATAGGACATTCATTTCTGGACTAAAAAAATTTTTTACTAATCTGCCTGCTCCAGGAGTAACAGAATCGGCAATAAATCCAACCCCTTCCTTAGCACTTTCGCGAATAGCAAATTTTCCAACGTTCTTTAATCCTGTCTTAACTTTTCTTTTTATTTTATCATTATTCTGATATTTACCACATTTAGGACAAATCAAATTTCTTGGCATAATTATATATTCTTGGTTATTATTTTTATAACAGATTATCAAAAAGCCTCACTACCTAAGTTTTTTCCCCTCTTTCTTTGCTTGCTCAAAAATATTTTTGATTAAATCTTTTTGTGAAAGCACATCCTTGACGGCACTATTAAGTTTACTGATATCAAGCTCTGGTCCATTCTTTTCAGCCAACACGCACAAAGCTTTTAAATAGACCCATCCTGCCGTAAGCGTAATAGCATATTGCGAAGCACTCATTATTAATGCCCCTCCCAACGTGCCCAAACCCGGGATAAATTTTAGGCTACTGGCTACTCCACTCATTGCAACATAGCTTAAAAGATTAGTTCCAATACCTGAGGCTATTGTCTTAATGACATTATCTTTTACTTTTAATTTTATTTTACCGTTAATCCTAATATACATACCCCATATTGCAGCTGCACCTGCCGCAATATCAGCACCTGGTACAGGAATCCATGCAGCACCAACAGCAAGTTTGCTATGAAGTTTCACAATACTTACAATTTCTTGTGGAAGAATTTTATCTGCTTGCTGATCAAGCAATCCCATCAGCTTAACCAATTTTGTCGCAGTTTGCAAAAGATCAAATGTTTCCATAATTATCCAATTTGTATTACATCTAAGTCAACCATATTCAGCGCACCAGCCTTTTTTATATCAACGCCATACACGCGATAAAAGGCATCAGCAACGAGTTTACCTCCATTTGTCGAAACAGGATTACTGAATGATGATGAAGACACATCAACACTCATACCAGGTTCAAGACGTATCCCGTTTGAATTTTTCATCCTCTTTAATGTTATTCTAAATAATGGCATAGTTTTAATCTCCTTATTTATAGTTATTTATGATTTATATTTAGTTTTGATTTAAGTAACAATTCCGTACAAAAGTATGTGTTCCTAATTATTTGCATGTTTTAATTTTGTAAAGATAGGAATTTATAAAGTTGTACACAATCCATTTTCAGGTTCATAATAATTCATCTTTTATTATTTTAACAGAAGGCCATGACAGATTCATCATTGCCATTTACCATAATTATATAGAGAAAGTTCTATCTTTCAAGAAACTTCACAATACATCAAAACAAGTCCAGTATTGAATAATGCAGCTTATTAATTCTGTCTTGTCCAACTACATCAAAACAATATTTCCCCCTCATAGTTTTGCACACCTATAAGTCCACGAAGTCGGCATTAGATTTAACATTACGGAAAAGGCGTGAGGACTTGCTCGCCATTCATCAAGAAACAGGCATCGCCAAACGCCTAACCAGAAATGAACAGAAACAATACTCCCACGCCGTTCTGATATGTAAATACGGCAATAGCCGTAACGACATATACAAAAACGGATGAGCGCCATGTCCCTTCATCCTTCTGGTATTGAATTTGGCGATTTCGTTCCTTAGGATGAAAGCATCAACGCTTTCCTTATTAATCCGGCGATTTCTCCCGCCGGATATTGCAAAGATACGTTTTTTGCCCGAACATGACGCTCTTTTATATGAAAATTTGTATTGCTTCATTTATTTTTTCACAAAAATACGGATAATCATTCTTTAAAACAGAAAGAAAAAACTACATTTGAAAGGCGGAATTGAAATAGTACCAAAAACTGCATAAACTGATACAAGATGAACGAGAAACTGGAGATACTGCAATGTCTGATTGAAAACCAAGCCTTTGCACCGTCACACTCTGCACTGGCAAAAGAATTAGGATATAATGGCAAGATGGTTATTTACAGACTGTCGGAAGGGAAGGTTAAGGACGACACCATAAACAAAATCACCGAACAGATATGTAACAGATTCGGACTTTATGAAGAACATCTTTACAAAATTGCACGGATATTCTACGGCGTGAAATTCTTTTACGACAAACTTATATCAGAGATGGACACACGAAATCCTGAATGGATAAAAAATCTGATAATATCTTTAACGTGCAACGAATACGACAACTTTTCGCATAAGTTCAAAGACGAGATCATGCCTGTGCTCATCGACCTTAAGAACGATGAGCGCGATGTTTATTGGGGCATCGTGGCAATGATATTCATAAAGGCAAACGGCATTGATGCATATAAATATATCAAAAAGAAAGAAACATGGAAAACAGTCGACATGCTCGAAAATATCCTGTCGTATATTTACCCTGAAAGACACGATGCACACGAAGCCGCAGAAAACATGAAAAGACTTAACAATGCACAAGCCCTTTGGAATATTATTCACAATTTTATCATAATATTTAGATATTATACTGAAGAAAACTTTAGAAATGAAGCCCTCAAACTGTTGCGCATTTTCAACTTCGGAAAGCGGAGCTACTGGCGTTTGCCGCACAGCAGCTATGGCCAGGACAGCGAAATATGGCTTCTTGTCTGCCAAACATACCAACGTGGCACAAATGGATTTTATATAGCAATGCGCATGAAAGCCGGCAAAGACATAGAGACTTTCACCATTGACAAAACGCTTATACTGAATTTCTGGACTATCGACAAGGAGGACGACCCGCCCGTGTTACAAGTATTCGAAGGATACGGAAAAGAGCGCAAATGCTGTTTTTACCTTTATGAATACGATGAGCCTCAGCACGAACTTAACATAGAAGTCATTCCCGACAACGGCACACCGTTAGGACTGCCCGAAACCTTACAGATGATAAACTTTGACAATCCCGAAGGCAAAGACGAAAAAGTGTGGGCAAGAATATTAAGTATATGGGATGAACAGCAGGGCGAAGCCGAATTTAAGAAAACCAAAGAAGCCATATCAGGCTTTGCAGACATGTCTGACGCTTATCATATCAAAGATGTGTTTATCAGCAAGACAACATTCTCACTCATTATTGAACACGACAGTAAGACAAGCAACTATCATATTTCTGTTGACAAATACTACTTTCTCACTGAAATAAATCCTTCACAGAAAATTGTGATAGTGAAGAGCCTTGAAGATGACGCTTTATACGCAAGTTGGCCGGATAGAGGAGACGTTATAAAATTGTCTGAATTTACGGTAAAATAATAATTGGAAAATGATACGAATTAAAATCGTATCATTTTTGTTTTTGGATAAAGTTATATAGACAAAATAAACTCTTTATTTTATATAAGATTTTCACGAATCAAGAATTCAATCAACATGCAACATTAGAAGCAGAGACATTAGATATATGCTCATGCAAAAGCTATTAAACATGATATTATTTTAACGATACGGGACATAAGCTCCACACATTTTAACCACGCTAAACAACTGTTTGAACAACTTGAATCAATTTATCTTAAAAACATTTAGAGGAATGGCGGCTTAATGATAAATTGGCTAATTTTGTAACATCGGCTAATAACCGGGAAATGATGTGAGGAGGCGAACGACAGGGAACGGAATGAAAGAAATTTATTTTTGATGCGACATATGAAAAGGATTTTATTTATAATAACCGCGGCAATAATTCTTGTGGCATGCGCCACGACGGACAGGCAGCAGAATGACAGAAAGAAACAGGAGAAGGCCAAGATGATAAGCAGGGCGGTGTGCAACCGCGACTTCAAGATAAACGTACAGACGGCTCACCCAACGAGGGGCATGTCGGTACAGCTGACGGCAGACTTCGACCTGAGGATTAAAGGCGACAGCGTGGTGTCGTATCTGCCCTACTTCGGCCGTGCTTACAACGTGCCTTACGGAGGCGGAAAGGGGCTCAACTTCAGCGGCGTGACTGAGGACTTCAAGATAACGCAGCCTAAACGCGACAGAAAGCACGTGGAGTTCAGCGTGAAGAACGATGAGGATACATATAAATTCCACATTGATATTTTTGACAACGGCAGTGCGTCGATAAACGTCATGCCGCAGCAACGCGAGATGATATCGTTCAATGGCGAGATTGAACTGCACGAATGACGCCACAACGGCGACCTTGAGAAAAACCATTTTGGGGATAGACGCATAGACTAAAATGTAAATATTTCGGACGTCAGCCGAACAATTAACGCTCTCAGAACAGCTATGCTATTCACAAATACGGGATTTTTACATGAAAAACGCCCAAAATAGGGCGTTTATGTTAAATCATTATCATTCAACACATTACGCACGCCGAGCGACAAAACAGCAAGAGTTAAAATATATTACTCGGCCACTTACGGTGCAAAAGTGGGCCTTTTACGAAGTGAAAGCAGGCCGTTTTCTACTCAAAAGTCATAGATTAAGACACAAAAAACGTATGTTTTGGCTCGTTTAAAACGAGCTAAAAGCAAACGTATGTTAATAAAGGAGACATGCAAGTGTATTAAATTTAACATCCGTTACACATCAGATTTCTAGATTGAAAAATTATTTTGTCCTAAATTTTTACCCGGCCAACGTTAGTAGAATTGATTGCAAAAAGTAAAATTTTATGGAATAATAAGAATATAAAAGCGCAGCTACATAAATCTACACAAATGCAACGTGAAAAGCAAATACAGCCAATTAATCAACAATTATTCTGCTTTTTACACTTTGAGAATTTAAAGCCAAATCAGTCATTATAGTTCTGCTGTACAGACTTAGATTAACGGATTTACCATTTAGCTACTCAAAGGAAAACAAATGCAAGAATACAACAAAGAAGACTACTGGAGGCATCAATACACTTGCAACAGGCAGAACATATCCAGGGTGCTGACTATTCAGGATTAAGAACAATTCTGCAAGACATCCGATCCGTAACAAAAAAGGTGGATACACATTGATGCGTATCCACCCTATTTATATTGAATATATGACTTAACGTCTTATTCAGTAAAACACTTATGCAGCCTTAACCTCTGATGTCTTGTTGACCTTGCGACCTAAAGTGATGTAAGCAATAGGAGCTGCAATGAAGATTGAAGACAGTGTACCGAATACAACACCGAGAATCATCGCGAACGAGAAGCTGCGGATGCTGTCACCTCCAAGGAAGAAGATACAGAGCAATACCAGCAACGTTGTTGAAGACGTGTTGATTGTACGTGCCAATGTCTCGTTCAGAGAGTCGTTGAATATTGTCCAGTAATCACGCTTCTTGTACAGTCCGAGGTTCTCACGTATACGGTCGAACACAACCACCTTATCGTTGATTGAATAACCGATAACGGTAAGGATAGCTCCGATGAACGTCTGGTCGATTTCGAGAGAGAACGGAACCAGACCCCACAATGCTGAGTAGAAGCCGATAACGATTATCGTATCGAGAGCCAGAGCAACTGTTGAACCAACAGAGAAGGCTACATTGTGGAAACGGATGAGGATGTATAAGAAGATAGCTATAAGAGCGAATATGACGCTTATGATAGCTCCGTAAGTGATATCCTTAGCAACTGACGGACCCACCTTGGCACTACTGATAATAGAGCCGCCTGCGCGTACATCAGGATTCTTGAACACCTCTACGCTCTTCTGTGTCACCATGCCTGCGCTTGAGAGCGACTTGAACAGGATGTCCTCTACCTCGTTGTCAACTGCCGGATTGTTAGAATCAATCTTATAGTTAGTTGAAATACGGATGGTCTTGTGGTCTGTACCCAATGCAATTGCGCTCACTGTACTGTTCGGGAATGCCGGACGGAGCACTGCAGTTACCTGCTCAGGCTCTACGGCCTTCTCAAGCTTGATTACATAGTTACGTCCACCTGTGAAGTCGATGCTCTTGCTGAGACCGCGAACTGCGAAGCTGATAGCGAACAGCACAACTGCAATACCTGCTATTGTGAAGGTCTTACGATACATTGACATAAAGCCGATGTTTGTGCCCTGCAGGAACTTGCGAGATATCTTTGTTGTGAAGTTCTGGTTCAGCCACTTGTCTTTCTTCATCTTGTGCTCATAAACGAGACGTGTAAGATAAACGGCTGTGAAGAATGAACAGCAGATACCGATTATAAGAGTTGTGGCGAATCCGCGGATAGGACCTGTACCGAAGACATAAAGGATGACACCTGTTATGATTGAGGTAAGGTTAGAGTCGAAGATAGCAGAGAAGGCGTTGCCATAACCGGCCTCGATAGCCTGCTTGAGCTGCTTGCCATTGCGTAACTCTTCCTTGGTACGCTCATAGATAAGCACGTTAGCGTCGACGGCCATACCCAATGACAGCACGATACCAGCAATACCCGGCATGGTCAGCGCCGCCTGGAAGGAGGTTAGGATACCTAACGTAAAGAAGAGGTTAAGTATAAGTGCCAAGTTGGCCATCATACCCGGAATCAGGTCGTACATGACGATCATGTAGATCATCAGCAATACGAAGGCTACAACGAACGAGATAAGACCCTGCTGGATTGACTGTGCACCGAGTGAAGGTCCTACGACGTCCTCCTGAACGATACGTGCCGGAGCAGGCATACGTCCAGACTTAAGAGTATTGGCAAGGTCCTTGGTATCCTCTATAGTGAAGTTTCCGCTGATAGAAGACTGTCCGCCGGGGATTTCACCGTTAACTCGAGGTGCGCTGTAAACAGCATCGTCGAGCACGATGGCAATAGCTTTACCCACATTAGCCTTTGTAAGGGCTGCCCAGCGGCGTGCACCGTCTGAGTTCATGGTCATGCTTACCTCAGGAGCACCTGTAACGTTGTTAAACTGGTCTGTAGCATCTGTTATCACGTCGCCTTCAAGCGGAGCACGTCCGTTGCTCTGTGTAACCTTTATTGCATAAAGTTCGAACACATTCTTTACAGAAAGTCCGTCAGCAGGCTTAGCGCCCCAAAGAAGTTTCAGGTTAGACGGGAGCACCTGCTTGGCAAGTTCAGATGTGATAATCTTGTTGATTGCTGCTGTATCGCGTACGTTAGCATATCCTACAACGCTCAGTGAGCCCTGCGGAGCCAGCTGCAACATAGCCAGCAGAGGATTCTGCTTCTTGGCGAGAGCGAGCTGTGCATCAGTCTCAGTAGCCTTGGCAGCGCTCTTTGCGTCGTTCTTTATCTGGAACTTAGGCTTAGCCTCTGCCTTTGCGGGCTCAGCCTTGGCAGCTGTGCTGTCGCTTACAGCAGTTGTATCAGCGGCTGTAGCAGACGAACCGGCAGCAAGACGCTGGTTGATCTGAGCCAGATACGGAGTAACCTCTTCGCTGTTGAATGTCTCCCAGAATTCGAGGTTGGCGCTACCCTGAAGAAGTTTACGGATACGCTCAGGCTCGCGGATACCAGGCATTTCTACCATGATACGGCCCTGCTGTCCCTCAAGTTTCTGGATATTGGGCTGAACAACGCCGAACTTGTCGATACGGTTGCGCACTACGTTGTAAGAGTTGTCGATAGCCGACTGAACCTCTTCGCGCAGAGCCTTCTCCACCTCAGCGTCAGAGCTTTGTGTGCTCACCTTGCCCTTAAGCTGCTGTGTGGCAAAAACTTCAGCCAGACGATGTCCGGGCGCATTCTGATGATAATACTTAATGAAAAGAGAGATAAAATCACTCTGACTTGTCTCTTCCTCCTTCTTAGCCTGCTCCATTGATTTAACGTAGGCAGCGTCTGTCTTGTGGTCAGCCAGCACGTCTACAACATCAGGAACAGAAATCTCGAGGATTACGTTCATACCGCCTTTAAGGTCAAGACCCAGACCAATCTGCGTCTCCAAGCACTTCTGGTAAGAATAAATACCCAGATATTTAACAGAATCCTTGTAGTTCTGCTGGTCAATCGGGTCTTTAATCTTTGCTGCCTGACTGTCGTAATAGCTAGTTGCGACAGAGAAAGACAAATAGAAAATGCTTGCAAGCGTCAGTAAGACGGCTGTAACAATTACAATTCCTTTGTTTTGCATTTTGATTATTATTAATTTTTAATGTTTTTTCGAGTTTGATATTAATAGGGCACAAAGATAATTATTTTTTTAAACTTTGAAAAATTTAATGCCTCTTATTATTCATTTTAGCGGTTATTTTTATCCTTTCCACGCTTTTTGAGCCAACAATAAATGGGGTAATGGTCTGAATAGCCGATACTTCGGTCAACTTTGCACTTATAGGGTTGCCACAGCTTTGAGCACATTATGTTGTCTATGCGCACAAAGATGGCGTTGTGGTGATAGGATATGCCCGGACCGTTGCCCGACTCAACATAACAGTCGGTAAGCTCGCGCGCCAGAGTGCGGTGAGTGTACGATATGGGGTTGTCGTTAAAGTCGCCGCAAAGAATCACGTTGTCGCCGCTATTCCTCACATATTCGGCCACGGCCTCAGCCTGCGGCGCACGTATCTTGGCCGACTCTCCCAGCTTTACTGCCAGGCGTTTCGACTCAGCCCTCATCGTGTCGCTGCCCGCCTTGCCCTTAACCATGTCCTTGAAGCCGGCACGGTCGGCAAGCGACAGACCGGAAGTCTCAAAGTGATTATTAATTACCGTAACTATCTCTTCATCTACAACAACTCTAAATGCCGCACTGACATTGTTCTTCGATTCATACTCTATACGTTCACTTGATTTTATTGGATACTTGCTCAGCAACACAAGACAATCTCCACCGTTCTTACTTCTCACCGAGTCAACATAGTTGTATACATCCTTTACGGCATCGCGTAAATTATCAGTTATAACAGCCTCCTGCAGACACACTATATCAGCGTCTGAATTTATTATATATTCAAGTATCGGATTGTCGTGTCCTTCGGGGGCATTGTCGCTGGCAAAATTATGCACATTATACGACATCACCTTTATCGAGCCAGGCGGCACGTCGCGGCTGATGTTTAGCGGCCAGTAAGTACGCACGGAAGAATAGCTGACAACAAAGCCAAGCAGGGAAATAAGCATGTACCTGCGCCTGAACACCGCGAAAAAGACGAGAAAGCAGAAATTGATAAATATAAAGCCTGGAAATATCAGTCCGATATTGGCCATTATAGGATGCTCTGTCGGATTGATGCGGTCCGACAGGCCTACCAGAAACATGGTAACAGCCGTTGCCACATTGGCCCCGGCTATTATCTGCAAAGTAAGGTCTTTAATTTTTTTCATTCACAATGAAGCACATCCGTCATGTGCTATTTTCCTCCGTCAAAGAGTTTACGTTTTTCCTCCTCGCTCAGGCTGTCGTATCCGCTTCGTCTAACCTTGTCGAGTATGCGGTCTATTTCGTCCTGTTCAGCCTTCTTGCGGGCGTTGTAGTCCCAGTCTGATTCGTTTCTTGTCCTGTCATATCCTCCGGCATTGTCCGACTTGCGGTGAGAGCGGCGCTCCCAGTTGCTCTTCAGGTTGTCGAAGAACTGCTGTCCCTTCGACCTTCCGAAAGATCCTCCGCCCGGATTGTTGCGCCAGTATCTTATCAGCAGCCATCCGAAGAGCATACCACCGAGGTGGGCGAAATGAGCCACACTGCTGTTTGACGTGCCGAGAGCCGACAACAGCTCAACAACGATGTAGATGCACACAAACCACTTGGCCTTTATCGGCAGCGGAAGCGGAAATATGAACAGGCGCTCCTCAGGAAACAGCATGCCGAAAGCAAGCAGCACACCGTAAATGGCACCAGACGCGCCTACTGTTGTCCAAAGATTGAGAATGGCCGAGCTGTTATGCGCCACAGCCATTATATCGCCGAAGCCAAAGCCCGGTATCTGGTCGCTGGCAAGCATGTAGAACTCGCCAAACTGTGTTATCAGCTGTATAAGTCCGGCACCGACTCCGCAGACCATATAATAGAAGAGAAACTTCTTAGGTCCCCACACATTCTCAACCACGCAGCCGAACATCCACAGGGCAAACATGTTGAAGAACAGATGCGTGAATCCGGCATGCATGAACATATAAGTGAAGAGCTGATATATCTGGAAATCGCGCGCGAGGAAGAAGTGAAGTCCAAACACGCTGTTCAAGTCGACGCCCTGACGGCCGAACACCCATGTGGCGGCGAACATAAGCACGTTGATAATCAGCAAATTCTTTGTAATAGCAGGTATTCTGAACATACTCAAAATAATTTTTCTAGCATAATAAACGTCGGCAAAAATACTAAAAATATCTGTTATATAGCATAAAGCAGGGCATATACCAACTTTTTTTCATTAAATTCTTCACTTTTTTTTATTTTTTGTTTGACAAATAAAATGATTAGGCTATATTTGCGATAAAAATAGGTTGGGATAATTTTATACTCTAATATTTTAATAACAATTTTAATTATGAACAAAACAGAACTTATTGAAAAAATAGCTGCTGGCTCAGGTTTGTCAAAAGCTGATTCAAAGAAAGCACTCGACGCAACCGTTGCAGCCATCAAAGACGCTCTCGTAGCAGGAGATAAAGTTGCACTTGTTGGCTTTGGAACATTCAGCGTTAACGAGCGCCCGGCTCGCGAGGGTATCAATCCTTCTACAAAGGAGAAGATACAGATTGCTGCTAAGAAGGCTGCGAAATTCAAGGCCGGAGCAGAATTAACTGATGCTTTGAACTAATAAAAGCTTCGAAAATACATAAGCCTGTATCCATACGGATGCAGGCTTTTTTGTTTATCCCCACCGGCAGATGCGCTGAAGCATGTCAGCACCGCCATTTATGAGAAAACGGCAAGCAAACATACAGGATTTTCACTTTAAGCGAGAATATTCAGACCATGTTTTTCACTGGCATTTCAGGCATCTGAAAAGCAGACGGTAAGACTTATACAAAAACTTAAAGATCAACCTTGCGCATGATAAAAACAAAGCATCATGCAGCAGCATAATGCCAGACTCAGGCGCATCAATAAAACTATAAAAGAAAGGGAACAGGAAATAAGAAATCTGTGAAAAAAGAATTTGTAAGAATAAGAAATAGAAAAAGTCCAGTCTAGCTTGTGTCTTGATTTTCAACAGTGTAAATGATTTTTAAAAAAAACGGGAGGAGACTACGACTTTCACAAGCCCAAATGTCTCCACCCTCCTGCAATCGACTAATTGGATATAATACAAATTGATACACGGTTCATGTCGTTGTCAGCAAACGGCTGGACTTCAGACCCTTTGTAAGAGGTCTTTATCTGCGACGCAGACACACCGCATTGTTCTATAAGCATCTTCTTAACAGCCTCCGCACGCTCTGAAGACAGGCGGCTGTTTATAGCAGCAGTACCTGTTCCGGCATCGGCGTAGCCTGTTATTTCGACAATTGCATTTTTATGATTGTTTAAATATTTAGAAAGTTCGTATACTTTCGCACGTTCTGATTCACGGATAACGCTTGAGTTTATCGTGAAGAATACGTCGCGCTTCATGCCCTCGTCCTTTACTTCTTCTACTACGGGCTCGCTTGCCGGCTTCTCTTCAACAACAGGTTCTACAATAGTCTGCTCTACAGGCTCCGGAGCCGGGGCAGCCTTCTTCTTGTAGGTCTTGCCCAGACGGATTGTAACGCTGGCAAGAGCGTTGAAATACCAGTCGGCATTGCCTGCCTTCTTTGAGTTGTACTTGTCTGAGAGGACATTTGCGTTACCCTCGATGCCGAGGCTTACGCGGTCGCTAACGCGGAAGTCGAACGACAGACCGCCACGGCCTACGGGACGAACCTTTGTGCCGCTCCACACGTAGCGCATGTCATAGCCTGCGTTGGCCAGTTCGTTGGCCTCATCGTTACCAAAGCCGATGTTTGCACCGCCGCCGATGAAAGCTGTAACACTGAACAGACGCATTGGGTTGTAACCGCAGATGGCATTAGACAGATTGAACATAAAGTCAATGCCGGGGGCTACATAGTTGTACTTATACGTAGTGTTTACGGCCTTGCCGTCCAGCATGTATCCGTTCCAGCCGCCCTTGCTCTGCCAAGCACCTACAGAAAGACGTGTGGCAAACCATGGGGTAAACTGATATCCGGCACCTAACTGAACCGTAGGAGAAAGCAAGTCGCCAAAAGAGGCCTCGCCCAATGTATACTGGGCACCGCCGTGAACGCTTACAAACCAATGCCTGTTGAACTCGTACTCAGGTTCGCTTTCCTGAGCTGACACGGGATTTCCCATAAACAGGAAACCTGCGGCCAATAATAAACTTAAATAACGCATAGCTAATGGTTTTAATTTTTTCAATTGTTCTTATAATTATTCTCTTGAGCCACCTTGGCAATGGTGAGATACCAGTTGCCGCCAACACGTGTCGGATTAACCGAGCATTTTATCGTGTTAGGACGGTTGTCGCCCTTAGGTTTCTCAAAAAACTCGATCGTGTAACGCACCTCAGTGTCGCTGTCGCTATAGAGGAGAAGTTCATCTATCTTGTAAGACAATACCGGGAATGTGGTAAGAGTCTTGCGTATCTCCTTTGAGCGTTCTTCCGAAAGAGGCATCACCTTGTTGTCCTTAACCTCATACAGCTGGCTCATAGCTCCGTCGATGTCGTTGTTCTTCAAAGTTTCCAAGAACTTCTTTGTCATGTCGAGCAGCATCATGGTGTCCTTGTTTGTACGAACCATCTGCTGGTCCATACGTGGATCTGCCGGCAATATAGTCTCCTTTTTCTTCTTATCGCCACAAGAAGCCACAATAATCAGGGCCAAGGCCATTACGACATATTTAGCTGATTTAATCATAGAAACTTTATTATTTTTAAAAGGAGCGCCCCTCAATTACAAGGAGCGCTCCCGATTGAAGTTTTATTTTCCTTTCAGATTCCTTTTATTCAAAGTCATCTGTAGCATCACTCCTTAACGTCTTTTTACAGATGCAGGCACCTGACCGCGAGGATAAACAGGTATCTTGACATACTCTGTCAGTTTACCATATGCATATTCTACTGTTACAGGGATGTAAACATAGAACATTTCCTCTACGTTAGAACCACCATTGTTCTTGAAGGTGATGTTGTTGCCGCTCTGGCTCAGTGACAGGTTAACAGCTTTGTTTGTAAGCTCAGAGAGTTTAGCAGCTGTCATAGCATCAGCATAAGACAGGTCGTTGTTTGCAACAACGCTACCACCGTTAACAGCCAGTGTGTACTTCGCCTTGCTCAGATCGAAGAATATAGACTTAACGTCATAGTATTTCCAGAGCTGTACGGCATACTTCTCAAACTCAGTAGGATTACCGATAGCAGTCTGAGCCACTGCGTATCCGCGGAAGTCTGTTATTGAAACAAGCTTGCCAGCGTCAACTGTAGAACCGCTTACGAGACCTTCCTCGAAACCGCCCTTAGATACTGCGTCTACACGGATCGGAGCTATGAGGCATACATCATATTTCTTAACGAGAACCTTGTTGTATCCATTAATCTTAGCCCATACGCTGATGCTGATCTTCTTGTCGTGAGTTCTAGCAGGAATACCCTTTTCGTCAGCCTGTGCAAGCGGGTTGATCAGGTTCCAAGCATCCTCTCTGTTTCTCGGAACAAACAAGTAAGGAGTTGCCTCTGTATCAAATGAAGTACCCCAAGACTTGTCACGGCCAGTCCATGTCAGGCGAGCTGAATTCTGAACACCATTCTTCAAGAGATAACCGTTAAAGTTAACCTGATCGATACCAGCCTCATCAAGGTCATTACCGTTAACTGTGTAACCGGCGATTGTCTGGTCAGCAGAGAACTGAAGATCCCAAAGACCACATTCTGTCATGTTCTTGATGAAGAAGTTGTTACCTTTACCCCACTCTGATGTATAACCGAATGCACTTGTGAGGTTGTTGCGGTATACTACCTGTGCCTCTGTCTGTGCAGGTGTACCATACTGAACAGGCAGCACATCATAAGTGTTATACTTCTCGAACCAGTATGTATCGAAGTAACCAGCGATAGCAGGCAGTTCAGGCAGTTTAACAGTGAACTTCCAAGTCATCTTCAGGTCAGGATACTGAGCAGGCATAGAAGATTTGAATGTTATAACCTTCTCAAGTGTTACATAACCCTTCTTCTGATCTATAGTCTTAACGTCGTCAGCATCAATTGTCCATGTAGCAGCAAGAGCATCACCATTCTCGTTAGTAGTGTTCTTGAATACTAAATCGCCATTTGTTGAGTTAGCCGGATCAATTGTTATATCATTGAAAGAATAAACTTTCTCAAATGTAGCCTGATCAAGACCTTCAGCCTGTACCTTTGCATAAACCTTAGTGATCAGCCAATCCCATGTAAGTTCTGCTGTCATTGCATCGCAGCTAAGTGTCTTCTCGTCAACCTTGTCATCAAGAGTTACGTCCTCAAGCATCTTCTGAGACCACTTAATCTTCATATAGCGCTCGTCAAGAAGCTTATTGTTTACTGTATCGCAAAGCATGATACGAACGATAGGCTCTTTACCTACGCAAGCCATGTTGTTAGTTACGCCGTCAGGAAGTTTTGAAGAAATAACACCCTCTGGAGTTACTGTTGCAAATTGCTGCTGGTCTGTTCCGTTAGGAGCAGCTGTGTTGTAAGTTTTTGAAGGAATAGCAAAACGGAAAGCAATGCCATACTTCTTCAATTCATCACTTGTAATCTGAGTGTGTTTGTCAGCTCCGTTCAGGTAGCAACCTGTTACGAGCTCAGCAAGATTCTTTGTCTCATTGTAGTAAACCTCTGTAGTAACAAGTTCTTTGTTGTCAACCTTAGAGTTCCAGATGCTTGCGCTGTCAGCATAGTGATGCTGAGCGTCAGAAGCGTTCCAAGCAAGCTTAGCTATTCTCGGTCTGAAAGTAGTCTGCACAAGACGAGAGTTCTCAGAATAGATGTCTGTTGTAGTATTATCCTTGTTGAAACGAGGAACCTTCAGAGCTACGATGTAAGTCTTGTTGTTGCCAAGATCAAGAGATTCTGTTGTAGTCTTCTTCAGTTTAACAGTCATAAGACCGTTCTTGAAGCTTTCGATACCGTTGAAAGCAACCGGAGAGTTATCGAGCACTGCTCTTACCTCAGCTGTAGCAGCAACGAAGTCGATATTCTCTGCATCAATATTCTCTTCCTTAACAGAGCTTGGGTTAAGTCTGTAAGTAGCTGTAGTCTGACCATTGTCAACATTAACAACAGGAGCGCCAAGAACAGAAACCTCACCACTTGTTCCAGGAACAACAGGAGTATAGTTCAATATACGGAACTCAATAGCCTCGATACCGCCAACATAGAGATCAGGAACGAGAGAAATGCTGTTCAGCAGTTTCTCAACAAAAACAGTAAGAGTATTGATGTTGTCGTTAAGACCACCCTCACCGCTGATAAGGTTGTTCAGGTCGTCAATCTGCTTCTGAAGAGCCTTCTCAAGCTCATCAACGCTTGTTACAGTAGCATAGTCAGACAAAGAATTCTGAAGTTCAGCGATAGCCTCCTCTGCTGCAGAAACTCTCTTTTCGATGTTCTCAATGTCATAAGCCTCAAGCTTGTCGGCAAGATCCTTCAGGTCGTCAGCTGTAGGCAGAGCCTCAATCTGATCCTTCAGATTGTCAATCTGCTTCTGATAGTCAGCGTCAGCAATCTGCTGCTTGAAATCCTCAAGAGCCTTCTGCTGAGTTTCGAGATCCTTTGCAACAGCCTCTCTTGCGATAGTAGCGATGTCAAGGCTTTCAAGAGCCTCAACTCTACCCTTCAAGTCATTAACTGTCTTCTGAAGTTCCTCGAAGTCACCTGTCATGGCTGTGATTGTAGCCAAAGCTTCCTCAACGCTCTCAAGTCTTCCGTCAAGACCAGTAACAGCTTCGTTTACAGCATCAATTTTTGCGTTCAAAGCAGCCTCCTTAGCAGCGAGGTCACCTTCCAGAGTAGCAACTCTTGCCTCGAGTGCAGTTACAGTAGCCTGATCAGCTTTCTGATCGATGGCAGCCTGGAGCTGAGCCTTGGCATCAGAGATTTGAGTATTAAACTCGCTTCTTACACTGCTCAACTCGTTTGACAGTGTAGTCTGCAAGTCAGCCAACTGATTCTGTAAAGCAGTGATGTCATCTTTGTTCGCATTGATGTCATCCTCATAGTCTTTACAAGAAACGAACATGCTCATTGAAGCGCATAGGAACGCTACAAGAAGCAAAGAACTGAAAATTTTTCTTTTCATTTGATAAACTAATTTAATTAAAAACTATATATATAATTATTTTTGGATTATCTAAAAACCCGCTCTTTCTTACCAAGAGATAGACATATGCCCTGAAACCTTGCTGTTATCGGGATTTTCAGCTCTTTTTGTCAATAGTTATTGTTATTAATGCTTTTTTCAACGTTTTTGAAAAAAAATCATTAAATCATTTGCAGATATTAGTATTTGTTCATATATTTGCATCGGAATTCTATCTCTTGGTAAGAGATATACAACGAAAAATCCTTATACCTTATTAATTATATAAGGAAGCATATCCAACTTATTTTCTACATTGTTTTCATGCAGGCATATTATCATGTCTCAGCACGTCATGTAGCTATGGCTGCCGGTAAGGAATGCTGATGCTGAAAATTATGAAAAATATGCAAAAGTCTGAATATGATTTAAGGCTTAGAATCAGCAATCCGTACATGAAAATAATGTACGCAGCATCTGCCATGCAGGATTATATGTGCAGACACGCCTGAAAAGTCTATTGTTTAAGGATAAAAAACGGCCCACTTTTGCACAAAAAGTGGCCCAGTTACGGAGCAAAAACGGGCCACTAACAGTCTGAAACAAAACAGATACAATTAGCTTAACAAAAAGCAGCGAAACAGACTATAATATCTGTGTCTGAAAGCAAAACCGGATAAAAATGTTACGATTTTCAGCGCGTTTTTATAAACTAAATTATTTCATGGCCTTACGAGTGGTATAAAAATGATTATATACCCCCTATCGGCCATCAACCACACATAGATTTATCTATTTTGTACATCCATGCGTTCAGCCCTTCTTTTTGTTTATATTGGCACAAGGAGATAAGCGCTAACGAAGTTCAGCACAGTCTAATTAAACAGCGTTTCTCGATAATCATTGTAGGGACGCACCCCAAGTGCAGTGCTGTCCCTACATTGCACTACTTGGAGTCTCCAATAGCCTTGTTGTTTCTTGTCGCAAGCACTACGTTGGCATTTGACTCTAACTGCTTTAACTTCGGCGTTAGCCAATTATAAAAGTGCCTGCAATAAAGCGAACAAAATCCGACCAAATACTTATGACAAACAAAAAAAGGGGACCAACGTTTATGTCAGTCCCCCAAAAACTATTATTTAACTATAAAATCTTTTATCAAGGCTGCTTGCCGATGTAAGCAAGTATACCGCCGTCAACGTAAAGGATATGACCGTTTACGAAGTCTGAGGCGTCTGATGCAAGGAACACTGCCGGACCCATGAGGTCTTCAGGTGTGCCCCAGCGTGCAGCAGGAGTCTTAGATACGATGAAGCTGTCGAACGGATGACGGCTGCCGTCGGCCTGACGCTCGCGCAGCGGTGCAGTCTGCGGTGTGGCGATGTAGCCCGGACCGATACCGTTGCACTGTATGTTGTGCTCGCCGAACTCAGAGCAGATGTTGCGTGTGAGCATCTTCAGTCCGCCCTTGGCTGCAGCATAGGCAGACACTGTCTCACGACCAAGCTCGCTCATCATTGAGCAGACGTTGATAATCTTGCCGTGGCCTTTCTTTATCATGCCAGGAATAACGGCCTTAGACACGATAAAAGGCGCATTGAGGTCGATGTCGACAACCTGACGGAAGTCTTCAACCGACATTTCTGTCATAGGTATGCGCTTGATGATGCCGGCGTTGTTTACGAGGATGTCTATTGTGCCGAGTTCTTTCTCTATGTCGGCAACCATCTGCTTAACCTCGTCTTCTTTTGTAACGTCGCAGATATATCCTTTGGCGTCGATGCCCTTAGCCTTATAGTCGGCCAGAGCCTGGTCCATGTGGTGCTGTGAGCGGCAGTTGAACGCAATCTTTGCGCCTGCCTGCGCATAAGCCTCAGCAATGGCGAAGCCTATTCCGTAAGCGGCTCCTGTAACCAGTGCCACTTTTCCTTCAAGTGAAAATCTCTTTGAAAATGTATCCATGGGTGTTTATTCTTTTATAGGGAGTTATAGTAGTTAAAGCAGTTACCGCTCACTGCCGTGAGCTTAGGAGTTAAAGTCAAATGTCTTGTTGCTTATTGTCATTCTGTCTGTGTTCAAACTAAACGGCCTATAAGTGCATTTGGCTTTAACTCCTTTAACTACTCTAACTTCTTTAACTACTGAAATATATTTACTTCAAATCCGTAATCTTAGAGAAGTCCTGATCGCCGTAGTCGAGGTTCTCGCCGCCCATACCCCAGATAAAGGTGTAGTTGTGAGTGGCAGCCGCGCTGTGGATGCTCCATTCGGGAGACAGAACAGCCTGGTCGCCCTTCATCCAGATGTGGCGTGTCTCGTCTATCTCGCCCATGAAGTGGCATACGGCCTGATCCTCGGGCACCTCAAAGTAGAAGTAAGCCTCCATGCGGCGGCTGTGAACGTGAGCCGGCATAGTGTTCCATACGCTGCCTGTAGCAAGCTCTGTCATACCCATCTGCAGCTGGCATGTGGGCAGAACCTGAGAAACGAGCATCTTGTTGATGTCGCGCTCGTTGCTCATCTCGAGCGAACCCATGTGGGCAACAACGGCATCGGCCTTTGTAACCTTCTTGCAAGGATACTCCTTGTGGGCTGTTGTACTGTTAAAGTAGAACTTAGCCGGCTTCTGCGCGTCCTTGCTGCTGAAGAACACGTCGCGGTCGCCGCGGCCAATATACAGTGCCTCCTTGAATCCGAGAGTGAATGTCTCGTCGCCAACCTTAACGACGCCTTCGCCCTCGCCTACGTTGAAGATACCTATCTCACGGCGTGTTGTAAAGTAGTCGGCCTTCAGCGGGTCGATAGCCTCGAGCTTCAGCTCCTCGTTAACGGGCATTGCACCGCCTACAACCATGCGGTCGTACATTGAGTAAACCATATTTACCTCGTCAGCCGCAAACACTTTCTCGATAAGGAAGTCGCGACGGATTCTCTTGGTGTCATAGTTTTTTGCATCCTCCGGATGCGCTGCATAGCGGATTTCGTAATTTGTTTTCATAAATGTATTTGTTTTTAAACTAATTGTTTTTTGATGAAGACTGTATTCTATACAATGTGAAAGCTGCGCCGCACGCCGGCCTGAAGCTTTCACCACATAATCCGGCCCGCCCCGGCAGGCACTATTCTGAGTCCGACAAAAATGCCGGTGTGAATGAAGCATACGGGGGCTGCCCTTTAATTGCTTGCAAAGATAACAAAAAAATCGCACCCCTACGTTATGAAAGGTGCGATTATTATATGAATAATATTTAAAAATGTTGTCCAAAGCGGATTCGAACCACTACAAACAGAACCAAAACCTGTTGTGCTACCATTACACCATTGGACAATCACGGGTGCAAAGGTAGTGGTTTTTTACGCCACTACCAAATTTTTTCTTATTTTTTGAATGTAAAAGGCCGCAAGTTTTGCATTTTTATTACGCAAAAGCCCTGTCGGACAGCCTTTTGACATTTCAAGAACGCACTGCCGACAAATTATTTCACAGTTATGAGGAAATAGTTCTTCTTGCCACGCTGAACGAGCAGATACTTGCCGTCGATGAGATCGTCAGAAGTAATCTCACGGTCGAATGCGGCGAGTTTCTCCTTGTTGAGCGACACGCCTCCGCCCTGAACGAGCTTGCGCATCTCGCCTTTGCTGGCAAACACGGCAGCCTCTGTGGTGAACAGCTCTACAGCCGGCAGACCTATCTTGTCCTTTGAAACCTCAAACTGGGGCACACCCTCAAAGATGTCGAGGAATGTCTGCTCGTCGAGTTTCAGCAGGCTGTCTTTTGTCGACTTGCCGAACAGTATGTTAGAAGCCTCAACGGCTGCGTCGTAGTCCTCGCGAGAGTGAACCATAACGGTTACTTCTTCAGCCAGGCGGCGCTGCAGCGTGCGGCGTCCCGGATCCTGACGGTGCTCCTCTACGAGGGCGTCGATGGTCTCCTTGTCAAGGCTGGTAAATATCTTGATATAGCGCTCTGCGTCGTCATCGCTAACGTTGAGCCAGAACTGATAGAACTTGTAAGGCGATGTGCGCTTCGGGTCGAGCCAGATGTTTCCGCTCTCTGTCTTGCCGAACTTCTTGCCGTCGGCCTTGGTTATCAGCGGACATGTCAGCGCGTAAGCCTCAGCCTCGCTGCCGAGCGTGCGGCGTATAAGCTCGGTTCCGGTGGTCATGTTGCCCCACTGGTCGTTGCCGCCCATCTGCAGCTTGCAGCCCTTGTGCTGATAGAGATACAGGAAGTCGTAGCCCTGGAGCAGCTGATAGGTGAACTCAGTGAACGACAAACCGTCGCGTGCCTCGCCGTTAAGGCGCTGCTGAACGCTCTCCTTTGCCATCATGTAGTTTACGGTGATGTGCTTGCCCACCTCACGCGCGAACTGCAGGAAGCCCATGTCCTTCATCCAGTCGTAGTTGTTCACAAGTTCTGCCCTGTTGGGAGCGTCGCTCTCAAAGTCAAGGAACTTGGCGAGCTGCTTCTTTATGCACTCCTGGTTGTGACGCAGGGTCTCCTCGTCGAGCAGATTGCGCTCAAGGCTCTTGCCTGAAGGGTCGCCTATCATACCGGTTGCTCCGCCCACGAGTGCCAGCGGCTTGTGTCCGCAGCGCTGCAGGTGACGCAGCATCATCACGCCGCAGAGGTGGCCTATGTGCAGCGAGTCGGCTGTCGGGTCAGTGCCCAGATAAGCAGTAACCTGCTCTTTCTGCAACAGTTCTTCCGTACCCGGCATTATCTGGCTCAGCATGCCACGCCATTTCAATTCTTCTACAAAGTTCTTATTCATCGTATTTTTCTTTATTTTTTGTTCGTTAAACATATAAAAGCCGCACAGGCTTCTTTCAGATGAGCTGGTGCTCAAGGCCTGATGCCGCACGGCACGGCCGCAGGATGCCCCTGCGTAATAATCTCCCGACAGCGGCAGCCTTAAGACTATGGCACGGGGTCGTAGCCGCTTCCGCCCCAAGGGTTGCATCTCAGTATGCGCCATATGGCAAGCGCCAGCCCCTTTATCGGTCCGTGCTTCTTTAAGGCCTGGCGTGCATATTCAGAGCACGTGGGCGTAAACCTGCACGAAGGCGGAGTGAAGGGAGAAATGCAACGCTGATAAAACACGATAGGCAATGACAGCAGCCACACCAATATTTTGGAAATATGGTTAAGAATGCTTCTCATTGCCTCTCTATTTTCTCCGACAGCCGGTGCATAAGGTTTACCACCTTCTTTTCAACCTCGGAGGTTGGCCACAGCTTGTCGTCTATCCAAATCAGAGCAATAAGCAGAGCCGTGCCTTCCTGCTGCTCAAGCTGCTCGTACAGAATGCTCTTGTTAAGTCTGAAAGCCTCGCGAAGCTGCCGCTTCACCCTGTTGCGTTTCACGGCACGCTTGAAGCATTTCTTCGACACGCTCACCAGCACTCTAACGTCAGGCACGCCTGCCTCGGCATCGGTTTTGAGATACACAAGCCTCACAGGGAACGCAGCCATCGAGCGGCTGCCTCCGCGATTGAAGAGCTTGTCTATCTCTGTCTTTCTGCATATCCGCTCTTCTTTCCTGAATGTCAGAACACCGGATGCCGACATAATATTTTATTTGTATCTTTATTTATTCTTCTCCAAAAAGTCTTTCAAGGCGCTTGTCATTGAAGGATGCTCCTTTGTAGGTGCCTCGAATTCCACCTTCAGTCCTGCGTCGTGGGCAGCCTTAGCTGTGGCAGGGCCGAATGTGCCGACTATAACATTGTTGTTCTTGCTGTCCTGGAAGGTGCCCTTGAAGGCATTGATTCCCGACGGACTGAAGAAGATGCACATGTCGTAGTCGAATGTCTTTATCTCTTCCTCTGTGAAGTCGTTGCTTACGGTGCGGTACATCACACACTCCGTGTGGTTGAGCTTCTTCGAGTCGAGCAGAGTCTTCACGCTGTCGTCGTGAACATCGCTCATGGGGATGAGATACTTCTCTGTCTTGTGCTTTATCATCGTGGGCAGCAGGTCGTCTATCTTTCCGGTCTTTCCGAAGAACACCTTGCGCTTGCGATACTGCACATATTTCTGGATATACAGAGCTATAGTCTCAGTTACGCAGAAATACTTCATCGTCTCAGGTATTTCAAGCCTCATTTCCTTGGCAAGCTTGAAATAGTTGTCGATCGCATGACGCGACGTGAACACAACAGCCGTATAGTTGAGAATACTTATCTTCTGCTGGCGGAAGTCTTTTGAAGAAAGTCCTTCAACCTTTATGAAAGGACGGAACACCAACTCTACTCCGTATTCTTTTTCCATATCAAAATACGGTGACTTCTCGCTACTTGGTTTGGGCTGTGAGATCAATATCTTTCTTACCATCAGTAAATACCCTAAAAATTTATTTTTAAATAGTCTACAATCATTACCAGAACACCCCACAATGATAGCAAGGGCATAATTTCAAGGGCACAAAAGTACAAAATTATTTGCAAAAAAAAGGTTTTATGCCCGAAAAACACTACATAACTCTTGTAAAGCAGCAGTAATTTCACTAGAACTATAACAAAAGCGACATAAAAAACTGCGTTTTGTATAGACAAGTCGAAATAAGACTGAAGCATCACGAGAGGAAAAAGAGCCACGCCTTCAAACGACGTGATGAACAAAAACGACTTGAGCCATCTTGTGCTTTTTTTCTTGCCGAAGAACACGCTGTTGACAAACCAGTAGATCAGCATCTTGAGGGCATAATAGCCAACGAAGACGCCAAAGAAGATGGCCACGAGCTGATATTGCGACGAGAGGATGAACGTGTCGGCAACGCAGTCCTGTGTATAGAGGAACGACACTATCGCAAACAGCAAGCACGTCTGCAGCACGAGGAACGACTGGAAACGCAGTTCGTTGGTAGTCTCCGAAAATTCGGTGGTCAGCATCCTGGGCTCATAAAAGAAATTCTTGGTCTGCCTGAAAAGGAACCTGCGCGACTTGGAAAATGCTATAAGAGCCAGCACAAAGCATCCCAGTAGCAAGGCGGTGATGGTGTTGTCGCCTCTTATGGTGTAGGGCACAGGGTCGCCGGCCACGCCGTAACGTCCGCCGTCGAGCTCGGGATGATACATCGAGTCGTTTGAGAAGAAGTTCTGCTTGTAGTATTGCGGCAGGCTGATGTCCTTCGCGCTCTTGCCCTTGTCGTGTCCGGGCAGATGGAGTGTGTCGGGACGCGTGCTCAGATGAGTGTTCTCAACATGGAACACCGACTGTATAGCAGAGTCTTGCTGGGCCGGAGTGGCGTCAGCAGGCAACTGCTGCAACACCTCATACGGGTGTTTCACCTTGCCCGGTGTCTCCGCCTTCAGCGGCTCGGCCGGCACTACCTCTTCATGTACATTCGTCGAATCAGCCTGAAGCTCTGTCATCTTTTGTTTTCTGCCCTACTTTGTTAGTTTATATATAACAAGAGGATGTGTCAAGACACGGCATGCGCATAGGCGCAACGCCTGTGTGTTCTGACACATCTTCCATACATATGGACTTTACAGTCCGAATGCTTTCTTTATCTCGTCAACCTTGTCGAGCTTCTCCCATGTGAAGAGTTCCACCTCGATGGTCTTTGTCTCGTGGTAGTGGCTCTCAAAGGTTTTCATCACCTTTTCATACTTGCGGCCCATGTGTCCGTAAGCAGCTGTCTCGCTGTAGATAGGCTGACGCAGCTTGAGGTCGCGCTCGATGGCTCTCGGCCTCAGGTCGAACATCTTCTTGATAACCTCGGCTATCTCACCGTCCGACTGGCTTACGTGGCTTCTGCCGTAAGTGTTTACATATATGCTGACAGGCTCTGCCTGACCTATGGCGTAGCTTATCTGCACGAGCATCTCGTCGGCAACGCCGGCAGCAACCATATTCTTGGCTATATAGCGTGCGGCATAGGCAGCCGAACGGTCAACCTTGCTCGAGTCTTTGCCCGAGAACGCGCCTCCGCCGTGAGCGCCCTTGCCTCCGTATGTGTCAACGATAATCTTGCGGCCTGTAAGACCTGTGTCGCCGTGAGGACCTCCGATAACAAACTTTCCTGTCGGGTTGACAAGATACTTGATGTCGTCATCAAACAGCGCAAGCACCTTCTCGCTGTGAATCTGCTCTTTGACACGCGGCATGAGGATATTCTTCACGTCTTCCTTTATACGTGCCAGCATGGCATCATCGTCAGAGTCGAACTCGTCGTGCTGTGTAGATACCACGATGGTGTCTATGCGGCGGGCCTCGCCGTTGTCGTCGTATTCAACCGTAACCTGGCTCTTTGAGTCAGGGCGCAGATATGTCATCAGCTTGCCTTCCTTGCGTATGTCGGCCAACGTGCGCATTATCATGTGCGCCAGGTCGAGCGACAGCGGCATGTAGTTTTCTGTTTCGTTGCAGGCATATCCGAACATCATGCCCTGGTCGCCGGCACCCTGCTCGCTTTCGTCCTGACGGTCAACGCCGCGTTTGATGTCCTCGCTCTGCTCATGTATGGCGTTGAGCACACCACAAGAATTCCAGTCGAACTGATATTCCGACTTTGTATATCCTATTCTCTTTATCGTCTTGCGGGCAATGGTCTGCAGGTCGATATAAACATCGCTGCGCACCTCGCCGGCAATGACAACCTGTCCTGTGGTCACGAGCGTCTCAACAGCCACACGGGCCTTGTCGTCGTAAGCCAGGAACTGGTCGAGTATTGCGTCTGAAATCTGATCGGCAACCTTGTCTGGATGCCCTTCTGATACTGATTCTGAAGTGAAGAAATATGCCATTTTATTTACCTTAATTATAAAAGAGTGTGCAAAGTTAAGGCAATTAGTTCTAAACGCAAAATAAAAACAGCCTTTTTAACTGATTTTCAGTGTAAAAGCCACTGCATCAGTATGGTTATGACATATTTTCATAAACAGCGGCCATGCCGTCTACAGACATGTAGCCGAAAGAGAGACGCCTGCCGCTGGCGTTTCAAAAAAAGGAAAAAGAAACGGCCGGCAGACAGGCGCCTATTGACATTATACACGGTCTGTGCCCCGAAAACGAGCCGGCGGAAAAGCCGGAACGGGGGGCACAGACTGTAAGGATGATTTACTTCTTGACAAACTTTCTCACTTCCGACGATGTTCCGTGGTCAATTATCAGGATATAATAACCCGGTGCAACGTCAGAGGTGATGTTCTTGGGGGCGCCGACTCCGCGTGCAACCACCATGCCGCTCGTAGCCGAAACAAGTGTCAGCTTGTCTGCTGGATGAACGGAAGGCACTGTCTCAATGCCCGAAGAGATGTATTCATTGTAGCGCTCCTTAACCTTGTTGGAACTCATTGCACCTTTATATATAGTGAACTCATCGATTGTGCCCTCAAGGAAGTTGTTAAGGCTCACGTTGACATTGCCCACGGTGAGCGGCTCGTCGTTGTCTGATATGTCGCCTGTGGCATCGGCAGCCTCAGCTATCAGCACTCCGTTGGCATACAGCTTCAACGTCTTTGTATAGCTGTCGCGCACGCAAACGATGTGAGTCCACTCGCCGTTGAAGTAAGCAGTACCTGCGGCTGAAGCCTCGCTCTTGGTTACGTTGTCGTCAACGGCAAACTTCAGCAGTCCGTTCTTATACTCCAGACCAACCCACTTGCCTGTTGCTCCGGCTGCAGCGTTGGCCGTTATGCTGCCTTTATGGAATATGTAAGCGGCATCGTCGGCAGACTTCATCCAGAATTCCACGGTGAAGTCTTCCGTGCCGAGCTGTATCTGGCTGTATGCCATCTGCGTGAAGTAAGACGCTCCATCGAGCTGTGCGGCGTTGCCCTTGATGCCCTGCACCGATGCCGGCGCGCCAACGGCCTCTGCCATGCCTTCTACGGTGTTGGGAGTAGAGCCCGCACTGATCTCATCGAACGGATAGCATGCCAGCGGCGTCAGCACAATCTTGTCGCGCACGGTTATCGTTCCTTCTATAGTTGCAGTGGTCTCGCCGCCAGTGGTAGACACCTTATATTTATATGTACCTGTGGCCGAAGGCGTTCCGCTTATTGTAAACTGCCTTGAAGAGTTGTCCACCGACATGGTTACGCCGTCGGGCAGTCCCTCTGCAGCCACGCCCGTGGCGTTCTTCCACTCATAAACAATGGCCTCAATGGCCTCGCCCTGCTCCACGGTCTGGTTGAGCTGTCCGCTAACCGCACGCAGCGATGCATCGGTAGAGAATCTGTCGGGCAGATAATAGCCAAGGTGAGGCGGCTGGTTGTATGCCACATTCTGCCATGCTATGGCCATTCTGTATATGTGGTCCTGCATGAGGCAGGGCACCTTGTATTTAGTTTCTTCCGTCGTGGTGAATATAAGCAGGTCAGAACTTGTGCTTCCGTCCCACAGTATTACCTCCTCGCGCCAGTCGCCAAGGATGTCGGCCGAAAGACAAGGAGTCTTCTTCGACGTGTTGCACGACTGCGCGTTGCTGTATTGTCCTAGGCTCCATTTTGCGGCATCGCTCGTCAGCGTGGCGTTGCGCTTAACGATATCTGTGCCGTCGAGCAGCTCTTCATAGAGGTCGCCATCCCAGTATATGCGGAAGTTGCACGACGGACGCTTGTCTGCTACCTTGTTACCCTTGCAGTCGTATGTTGCCGTAGCCTTCGAGCCTGACGTGTAGTCGGCTATTGCCCAAGCCTCGCATCCGCGCCACTTCTCGCTCACGTCGGCCACTACGCCGCGGCCTATGTCGTTGCCGCTCTGCTTCTGTCCCCAAAGAATCTCGCCTGTCTTGGCGTCGCGGAACTCTGCGTCCCAGGGGAATGCCGCCGATTTCTCCTCATGCACCATCCATATCTCAAGTCCGTCATGGTCGGGATCGAAGTCGCCAAGATGCAGGGCGTCGCCATGTCCGGCACCGGTACGGTAGAGCACAGAGCCGTCGTGGTCAACACAAGCTGCTCCATACACAATCTCGTCGCAGCCGTCGCCGTCAACATCGCCAACCGTAAGGGCATGAGCACCTTCGCCGTAGATGCCCTCGCCGGCAGTTTCCGACTTATGCAGCCAGCGCTGCGTAAGGTTCTTTCCGTCGAAGTCCCATGCACAGAGATACGATGCCGTATAATAGCCGCGGCACATCACCAGACTCGGCTTCTGTCCGTCGAGATAAGCCACACACGCCAGATAGCGCTCAGAGCGGTTGCCGTAAGAGTCGCCCCACTGTGAGTTAGAGCGTACTGAGCGCAGCGGCACATAGCTAACGGTGGTAATCTCGGCACCGGTCTGTCCGTTGAACACCGTGAGATACTCAGGACCCGATACTATTATGCCCATGTTCGAGCCGCTGCTTACGCGATAGTCGTCGGTAACCTTGTCGTCGCCCATCAGTACGGCCTTGCCCTGTCCGTCTATTGTTCCGGGTGCAGTCTTGCATGCCACCTCGGCCTTTCCGTCGCCGTCGAGGTCGTAGACCATAAACTGCGTATAGTGAGCGCCGGCGCGTATGTTGCGTCCGAGATCTATGCGCCACAGCTTCGTGCCGTCAGTCTTGTATCCGTCGATATACACATTGCCCGTGTAGGCACCTTTCTCCGAGTTGTCCTTCGAGTTGCTCGGGTCCCATTTAACTATTATCTCATACTCTCCGTCGCCGTCAACGTCGCCCACAGAGCAGTCGTTGGGGCTGTATGTGTAGGCCACGCCGTCGGGAGTGGTGCCGCCTGCAGGTCTGTCAAGGTGCACTTTCTTATACACTTCAGGCCATACGGCAGCCTCAGGCGTAGTCTCAACCACCTGTCCGCCGTCAACTGCCTTAACGACATACTTGGCATCGGCCGTCCCCGAAGCGTCAACATAGTTGGTGCTGCCGGTTATCGGCTCTGCGTTAACCTTCACTCCATCACGATACACGTCGTAGCCCTGACTGCTTTTGTCAGACGTCAGGCATCGCCACGACAGATAGACGCCTGCCTTTGTCTTTACGGCCACGAGTCCGCGTCCTAGCGTCTCGGCCTGCTGAGCCACAGAAGGGCACAGAGATGCGGCAAGCATCAAGCATGAAAAAAACAATTTTCTCATAAGATTTAAGTTATTGATTTATTTTAGCAAGAAAAGTTACAGACGCAAAGGTAATCATTATCGCTCAAATAACGAAATTTATCGGCAGGCAATACTGATTTTAGTATGCATAAGCGCGAAATGCGGACAGCCTCCGGCGACAAGCCGGCAACTGCCCGCAAATTTCATTGCCTGTTACTGACAAAGACTAAGTACAAGACTTCTCTATATACTAACTCTCACTAAACGAAGCATAAGCGGCATCTGCCTGCCACAACAAATCACCACTCTACGCCGCCCTCGGCCATCACGCCGTCGGCAAAGGGAGTGTCGTCGGCACCGAAAGAATTGGCTTTATACTGGATGCATATAACAACCATGTTGTCCGCGCACGTGTTGCGCAGCGCACGCATCCCGGCTGGAGCAACACGCACTACGCTGCCCTGAGCCACTGCGAAAGTCTTGCCGTCTACCTGAAACTCGCCCTTGCCGCTCACGATGATATACAGTTCCTCGTGTGTCTTGTGTGCATGAAGGAAAGTGCTGCCCTCGGCCGGAGCAAAGGTCTGGAACGAAATTTCAGAGCCTGTGGCACCAAGGGCCGTGCCTGCAAATACCTTTCCTTTGAGAACCACACCGCCGCCGAAGTCGATTTCGTGCTCACGCAACTCGTTGAAACTGCCTGTTGTAACTGCGGTAAAATTGTCGCCGCTACCTATAATCTCTAACTTTTTCATCTTATTATGCTTTTATTGTTCACGATGCAAAGTTAGTTTATATCTGCGTATGTATCAAGAGGTTACAAAATCTAAAGCCGGTTACGCGGAGGTTACTAATACTGAAAACAAGCCATTTACGCCAATCACTTTTACACACTTTAACAACAGTACACACGCATAATGGCTTTCACCAAGACGCATGTGCACATAACATCTGGGGATGCACGCCGGAAGAAAGACATTTTTATTCAAAATAGGGCCCCGCAGATGCGGTTTATTTAAGAACATTGGTTACTTTTGTAAACCGTAATCAATGTTTTTATGATTAAGAACGAACTAAAAGACACATTATATCCCACCTGCCCCATACGCAACATATTGTCGCGCGTAGGCGACAAATGGTCGATGCTTGTGCTGATAACGCTCAACGGGCACGGCGTGATGAGGTTCAACGAACTGCGCCGCAACATTCCGGACATATCGCAGAAGATGCTGTCGGAGGTGCTGAAGGCTCTCGAGGCCGACGACCTCGTGTCGAGAAAGGTGTATGCCGAGGTGCCGCCGCGCGTTGAATACCGCCTGACAGAAAGGGCGCTGACGCTCATTCCGCTCATAGAAGGCCTTATAAACTGGGCTTTAAGCAATATGGACGACATAATGGAGAGCCGCAAACAGTATCTGCTGAAATAGCAGAACCATTAAGTTTCAGCAAACTTTGCGCATGGATGAATATGCCACTGTCTGCCGGCAGACAGCAGTCTGGCGACAAAGATGCTATCTGTTGACGTATTTCACTGTCTTAACTTCGCCGCCGTCATACTTTATCTTCAATATCAAAATGCCCTTGCCGAAACTCTTCAGGCCGTCCATGCCGTCTGTTTTTCCTAACAATGCACCAGCCGCTGAATAGACGCTGATGTCCGCTATGCGATGGCTTTCAACATCAGTGATACCGGCAGAGCCCTTAGGCGGTATCTCTATCACAGCCGTGTCACGGCCATAAGCATTTTCTGCATACACCTCCACTGAAGCGCCGTCCGTAAGGTCGATGTCGGTAAAGGTCATTGTGGCATAATAAGGGGTGTATGACGTGCATGGAAAAATAAAGGATCCCGACTCCTCGCTCAGCATGGCAGATATGTCATTGCTGCCTTCGTAGCGCGCTTCTACGGTTACATCATAATATGAGCCATTGTCCTTGTCAGGCTCAACGCTCACCAGGCCGGCACTAAGTATGCGCGGCTTCATCTCAAGAGTCATTACATATTCCGACTTTACATCCTCTCCTCCTGACTTTCCTTCTAACGTAACCAGAGCGCGTATGTCGCCGTCTATCGTGCGTCCGTATCTGTCTTCATCGCCTTCAGCAACAGCAGGCACGGTGAACTCTTCGTCGGCCGATGTGGCTATGGTTTCATATTCTCCCGACTTCAACGGCAGACGGCACTCCCAACGGCGGTCTGACACGGCATTGTCGCCTGCAATTATATAAAAGGTGTGCGACTTATAGGCCGAAGCTATTCCCGTATCGTCGATGTCTCTGCCGGCTATTTTCACCTTGGCATCGTCCGCAATGCTCCAGCCCGTTGCGCCGAGCAGACTTAGCGTCACGTCATCAACGGGCATGTCTATCTTGCCTTCGCCTTTATAGTACATCAAACTTTCTGCGCTTGTGAGAAATCTCAGCGACCTGTTAACGTCAAAATTCTTCGGCGCATACAGCTTATAACCCTCTTCTGCATTCAACACATAAAGATAGCCAGCTGCCGGACGAACAAAGTTTTCAAGTGACGTATGGTCTGAGACCGACAAATCTTCCATGCGCGTGCCGTCTTCAGCAAATATCAGTCTGTCAAAGGCAGTCATGCCTCCGCATCCAAACACAATGTTTCCTTCATTGTCATATCTTACGCCCGAGCCGAATCCCAAGGCTGAAGCCATGGCCCTAAGCATGGCATAGGCAAGATTCTTAGAGCCCGCAACAGCGTCACGGCCTGCCCCTACACACCATTGCGTATTGCTGTTAATATGTATCACCGCGTCAGTTTCGGGCACATTGACAAGCCCTTTGCCTGCCAGTTTACGGCACAGCGCAAGCGGATACATCACCTTATCTGCCGACGAAGGCAGCGCCGAATAATTCACTTCGGTCCTGATGTCAGCCCCCTGCATGTCGTCATAGCTCACCTGCAACTTCAGCGTATCTCCCGATGCCATATATCCGCTCCAGATGTCTGACGCCATCTTCAATGCGATTTTAAGATTTTCGGGCATTTTCTCACAGCCGTTTGCTGCCATCACCACGCATCCCGACCGCCGGGCAGACAGGCGCAAGCGCTTGGCATCGTCCGACGGGGCAATCGTTACGGTGCCGCAATCGTAGACATCGTCATGCACAAGCGTAACAACATTCTGCGAATGTCCGCACAATGAAACAGCCGAAAACAACGACGCAAGCAGTATTTTTAACAAGGATGATGATGACATAAGCTATATTTTTTAAATTTAACCGACAGCAAATATATTTCAGCATGCTATGAATATAACGGACATATCATGACTTTTATTTCGTGCCTGTTTACTTTTTATCAAAATCACGCCCCACCATGAGTCTATCCGACAAGCATAATCCATTTTGTCTGAAGGCCTCCTACTTGCTGACTGGCAGCTGCGATGAACACACATATTTCAGTTATTACACCTCACGACAAGGCCCAGCTTTCTGCATCATGAACGGCACCGCTTTCTAATATGCCGTCTTTTACATTCCAAAAGGGCACAAATTGCACGCTAAAAGGTGGTCTTTTAGATGCTAAAACATGGCCTTTTGCAACGCATTAATTATCAGCACGTTACGAAGGCAGGCAAAACACGGCATGCCGGAGGCTGAAAACGGGCGCGCCAACGGCCGGACGAGGCACGCTGACGGCAAAACTGACAGCTGGCATGACACGTATAAGGGTACAAACGACACCTCGATATGACAATTTAGACGGTAAAAACATTATACACATTTTTATGTATTAAAAAAGATTAAATCTTTCAAAATAGATTCGCAAATTATACCTTATATTACTAATTTGGCAGTAACTTTGCAGGCATAAAACCGAGAACAAAAATACAACTCTTTTAAAAATAAGGTAATATGAAGATTGAAAAAGTTCATGCAAGAGAAATCCTCGACTCAAGAGGCAATCCTACAGTAGAAGTTGAAGTAACCCTCGAAAACGGCGTAATGGGCCGTGCAGCTGTTCCGTCTGGAGCATCTACAGGTGAGAACGAAGCACTCGAGCTTCGCGACGGCGACAAGAACCGCTACCTGGGCAAAGGCGTACTGAAGGCTGTTGAAAACGTTAACACAATAATAGCACCTGCATTGAAGGGCGACTGCGTATTCAATCAGCGTGCCATCGACTATAAGATGCTGGCTCTCGACGGAACTCCTACAAAGAGCAAGCTCGGCGCAAACGCAATTCTCGGTGTGTCTCTGGCTACAGCACAGGCTGCTGCCAAGGCTCTCAACCTGCCGCTCTACCGCTACATCGGCGGCTGCAACTCTTACACAATGCCGGTTCCTATGATGAACATCATCAACGGTGGTGCTCACTCTGACGCTCCTATCGCATTCCAGGAGTTCATGATCCGTCCGGTTGGCGCTCCTTCTATCAAAGAGTCTATCCGCATGGGTGCTGAGGTGTTCCACGCACTTGCTAAGCTGCTCAAGAAGCGCGGTCTCTCTACAGCAGTAGGTGACGAGGGTGGTTTCGCTCCCGCACTGAACGGCATCGAGGACGCTCTCGACAGCATCTGCCAGGCTATCAAGGACGCAGGCTACGAGCCGGGCAAGGACGTTAAGATCGCTATGGACTGCGCTGCCAGCGAGTTCGCAGTATGCGAGAACGGCGAGTGGTTCTACGACTATCGTCAGCTGAAGGACGGCAAGAAGAAGGATCCTAACGGAAAGAAGCTTACTGCCGAGGAGCAGATCAAGTATCTTGAAGAACTTATCACAAAATATCCTATCGACTCTATCGAGGACGGTCTCGACGAGAACGACTGGGAGAACTGGGTTAAACTTACAGCTGCCATCGGCGACCGCTGCCAGCTCGTTGGTGATGACCTGTTCGTAACTAACGTTAAGTTCCTCGAGAAGGGTATCAAGATGGGTGCTGCTAACTCAATCCTGATCAAGGTTAACCAGATCGGTTCTCTGACTGAGACTCTCGACGCTATCGAGATGGCTCACCGTCACGGCTACACAACAGTTACTTCTCACCGTTCAGGCGAGACAGAGGATACTACTATCGCTGACATCGCTGTTGCTACTAACTCTGGTCAGATCAAGACTGGTTCTATGAGCCGCACAGACCGTATGGCTAAGTACAACCAGCTCATCCGCATCGAGGAAGAGCTTGGCGAAACAGCTAAATATGGTTACACAAAGCTGAAATAATTTTCAGAACGTGATATTATAATGAAGGCCGTGCCACGCACGGCCTTTTTTTTATTCATTATGCCTTTGTGTGCATTACGGCATAACACACGCTAACTTTAAATCGGCAACAAATCATGACTCACAACAACACCATTTCCTGTTTTCATCCGCTACAAACCGACGTGACAAAGCCGCAGAAGTTCACCTTCCCTTTCTGCTACGAGCCTCATCCGCTGTGCCTGCTTGCCGCCGGAGAGGTGCAAAGATATATAGCAGGAGTGGACAAATGGCGCGACGAACTGCAGCACGGCAAGATGTTCGGGGTGCTTGTCGCTGAGGACGAAGAAGGCCGACTGGGCTTCACGGCGGCATTCTCAGGACTGCTCGACGGCAGCAACGACCATCCTTATTTTGTGCCGCCGGTGTTCGATGCCACGCCCGTTGACGGATATTTCAAGACCAATGAGGCACGTATTTCGGCCATAAACCGCACGATTGACGGCATTGAGAAGGGCGAAAGCTATCTTAACGCACTGCATAAACTTGAGAGTTGCAAGACCGAAACAGCCGCAGAGGAGGAACAATACCGGCTGAAGATAAAGGAGGCAAAGGCGGCACGCGACGCAAGAAGACTGAACGGCACACCCGTAACGCCCGAAGAGGAGGAACGGATGCTGAACGAAAGCCGCTTTATGAAGGCTGAACTGCACCGCATGAAGAAGCGGAACAGAGAACAAGTTGACGGATGTGAGGCACGGCTAAAGCCGTTTCAGGACAAGATAAGGCAACTGAAGGCCAAGCGTAAGGCAATGTCAGACAGTCTGCAACACTGGCTCTTTGAACAATACAACATGCTCAACGCACGCGGAGAGCAGCGCGGACTCTGCTCAATATTTGCCGACACGCCCCAGCACGTGCCTCCCGCAGGGGCCGGCGACTGCTGCGCTCCAAAGCTGCTTCAGCATGCCTATCTCAACCATCTGCACCCGGTGTGCATGGCGGAGTTTTGGTGGGGCGACTCGCCAAAGAGCGAAATACGCCACCATCTGCACTATTATCCTGCCTGCCGAGGCAAATGTCTGCCCATACTAACGCACATGCTGCAGGGCCTCGACGTTGATCCCGACCCGCGACAGGCGCCCGAACAGCGGCAGCCCGAAATTGTCTATGAGGACGAATGGCTCATCGTGGCATGCAAACCTGCCGGAATGCTGTCTGTCAGGGGCAAGTCTGACCGCCAGTCAGCAGCATCGCTGATAGGCCAAAACTATGCCGAAGGCTGCGAGCCTGTGCCCGTTCACCGCCTCGACATGGACACATCGGGCCTGATAATACTTGCCAAGACGCCAGAGGCATACAAGAACCTGCAGGAGCAGTTCTGCCAAAGAAGCATCAGCAAACGCTATGTGGCACTGCTCGACGGCACGCCCAAGGCAGAAAAAAGCGGAAGGATAAGTCTGCCACTCATTGCCGACCCGCTTAACCGCCCGTATCAGAAGGTGGACACCGACAACGGAAAGGCTGCCGTAACCGACTACAATATTATCGGACAGGCTGCAGGACGCACGCTGATAGAGCTGTTTCCGCACACCGGACGCACCCACCAGCTGCGCGTTCACTGCGCACACAGGCTCGGACTTGGCACACCGATAGTAGGCGACAGCCTCTACGGCCACCCTGCCGACCGCCTGTATCTGCACGCCGAGGCAATAACCTTCCGCCATCCTGCCACAGGCAAAGAAATGACGTTTGAGCGCACTGCCGGCTTCAGACAGGCAATAATGCCGCAGGACTGATAAAGACGGCATACAGGCGTAATAAATCCGAACACAGGGAAAATAAAGACATAAAGGAGATACATTATGGAAGACAAAATGAAATGGAAGACGCTGAAAAGCGAATATCTTATACAAAGGCCGTGGCTGACGGCTCGCCGCGACACCGTGGAACTGCCCAACGGCGTCATCAACGATGAATACTACGTGCTGGAATACCCCACATGGATCAACGTGATAGCGCTGACAACAGACGGCAACATGGTGATGATAAGGCAATATCGCCACGGAATAGACCAGACTTGCTTCGAGATTGTTGCCGGCGTGTGCGAGAAGGGCGAAGACCCTGAGTCCGCCGCGCGCCGCGAACTGCTCGAAGAAACAGGCTATGCCGGAGGAGAATGGCACGAACTGATGGCAGTATCGGGCAACACGAGCACCACTAACAACATAACCCACTGCTTTGTGGCTACGGGAGTTGAGAAGGTTGGCAGTCAGCACCTCGACCGCACGGAGGACATCGAGGTGCATGTTATGACCAAGGACGAGGTGATGCAACTGCTCGTGAACGACGAAATAAAACAGAGTCTGATGGCTGCGCCGCTGTGGAAATACTTCTATCAGCTAAACATCCGTTAACATTGAACCGACAGACGTTAACATTTCGACATGCGTCAGAAGTGCGCCTTTTAGAAAAAACAAATGTCTTCAGAATGTGCGAATATGCTTATTAAATACAGACAGGAAGTCTATTCTGCACGTTTTTACATTGAAATACAGGTGATAAAGCAGTGAAACAGGTTGCAAAAAGCAGCCTTTCACCATACGAAACACGGCCTTTTACACTGCAAGAGACGGCCTTTTGCAATGTAAAAGGTCATGTTTTATAATTCAGTTTATGGCCATTCAATATACATAAAGCGATAACGTATTGACTGACAATATATTACACAAATCACAAGAAAACGCCGATTTTTCGGCCGAAAACCTGCGAAAAAGATTTCACAAGCCGTTTTTCGTCTTTTTATGTTAAACAGAACGTGCCGCACTTAACGGTTGTTAACCATTAAATGCGGCACACTCTATATTTGTTCTTCATTCAGACTGACAAACCGAACGGCAGCAACAAGCCACTTTAAACCATGCCTACGGCATGTCATTGCCATCGTTTTTCCGCCACAGACGTGACGTTATCAGAAGCTGTAGCTAAGTCCCATCCTCACCTCGAAGGTCTCCGAGCGCACGTTGTCGTGGTATTTATATCTCGTCTCGCGCATATAATACGATGCAAACAGGTCGAGGCTCCAGTTCTTTCTGAGATAAACCTGCAGGCGCGGATTAATCACCAGCAGCGCCGCACTGCTCTTGTCGCCCTGCGCGTTGAGGTGCAGCGGGTCGGTGTTCTCGAGGTCCTTGTCCTCATATCCCACCCATGTGTATATGCTGTAGAAGTCGGCGTTGAGCGTAAACTTGCCGAAGCGCGGAAATTCGAGCACGGTCTGTGCCTTCGCGCTGAATCCGCTGCCCATGTTATAGTCGCGGTCTATCACGTTGTAATAGTCGCTCAGCGAGCCTCCGAGCAGTATGGCGTCGAGAAAGAGGCGCTGCTCCATGCGCCCTACGTTGCCAACTTTAGGGAAGCGGTAGATAAGACCGGGACCGAAGCTGGCTGCCTCGGATATGCGGTAAGGCACACGCGACGTGCCTTCCTTGACGGCTTCAGAGTCGTAATAGTTGAAATGCTGGAACAGACCGAACACCGCCGTCATCTCCTCTTCGTCGTAGAAGTTTACGCCCCACAGCTTTCCTAACAGATGAACGCTGCTTATAAGCGGCTGGTTGCCGCTGAGTCCGAAGGTTACGTTGGCCGTAAAATAGTCGTAAGGCTTGCTCTCCTCGCCGTTGAATGCGTCGCCGTAGCGCAGCCACAGGTCAACATACGGATTGTGCTCGCCCCTGAACAGTCCGCCCTCGTCGGCAAGATAGCGGTCGCCGACAGACACGGTGAAGGCCACAGGTATGCGGCTGTAGTCGTGATATTTGTAATAATCATGGCGCACACGCCACGCATCGCCGCTCAATATGCGGTTGAACGCACGGATGGGGCACACCAGCGCACCGGCAAACTCGCGCAGAAAGCGGCGCATTCCGCGCTCGCGGTCGTCGTAAATGAGGTTAGACACGCGGTGGGTTACCTCGCCTATGCATATTCCGCCGATGGTTGTTGCCATGAGGTCGTTTATTGCAGGCGGCTCAACCTCACACGCCAGCTCCCACATCAGACTGCCTCCAAGGGCATAAGGAGCCGACTCCCAGAAGCTCAGGCCGTTGCTTCGGGCGGCGTTGAAATATAGTCCGCCGTGGTAAGGATGGGCAAACAGGTTGGTTGAAAACTGGTCATTGTCCCACACGAAGCCCGTCTTGAAGTTCTCCTTGATGCTGCTCAGATTAACCTTGGCAAAGTCTTCGCACAGCACAAAGCGGTCGAAGCAGTTCACGAGCACGTTAATTCCGACAGCCTCGGCAGCCGCCTTCCAGGGCCGTTTCTTCATATTCTCAGGGTTGTCGAAGGCATATATCGACACCGAATCAGTTAAGCCTGCCTCCGTTTCGTCATCACCTGCCCTGCCCTTCAGTCCGCTGCGGTTGTAGGCAAAGGTCAGTCCGGCCTCAACTATGGCTCTGTTGCGGTATTTCCGGTTATGCTCATAATATCTTGTAAAGCCATATCCTGCCGACGCAAACAGCCCGATGTTGTCGTTGAGCCTGTAGTCTACGTTGGCGCGCAGCTGCAGCGAGTATAGGCGTTCGGGCTTGTCGGCCGAATTGTGCTGAAAGGTCTCTATGTGAAAGAAGCCCGCATCGGCGCTGAGCGACCACCGGCGGCCGAGGTTGAAATACTGTCCAAGGCGGTAATACAGCGCGCCCGAGAACTTCTCGTCGAGTCCCATGTAATGCGTTCCGGCACCAACTATGCTGTAAGTGCTGCGGTTGCGGAACCTGAATGCGGCGTTAATCTTGCTGCTGTTGCCGCCAAAGAACATGAAGTCTACCTTCGTCTTGGGGTTGATGTTCACCAGTCCTATCTTGTGCGCCACTGTGTCGCGGCTGTAGTTTACCAGTCCGAGCTGCACGCCGTGCGGATGTTCCATGCAGACATTGGCCAGTCCTATCTGCCATCCCCGCAGCGTGTCGGCATAGTTATACGTGCCGAGCTGTGCGCCGCGCATCACCTTCGAACTGATGTTGGCCAGCACGGAGAGCTGCATTCCGCCGCCCACGCCGCGCGATATGTTGGTAACTCCGCCAAGCTGAAGGCCCCTGAAGGGCGACAGACTGACGTTGCTGAACGCCGAAAGCTGCACGCCGCGCATGTTCATCGCCACGCCCGACAGGCCCGAGAGCTGCACTCCGTGCATCTCCCTGCCGGCAAACGACGTCATGGCATTGAGCTGGAAGCCGTGCAGACGGGCGGCTCCGCCGAGCAGACCGACGTTAAGATACGATGTGCGCACCGCGCTGCTGTCGGTGCGTCCTATGGTCAGCGCCAGGTCGTGGCGCCTGTATTTGAGCGAGTCTTGGGCATAAACGCCGGCGCATGTTGCCAAAGACAGCAACACGGGCAACAGCCTCATGGCACGGCGGAAACGGTAACCGGGTGTGTGCATAAACATTTGTGAAATTCTACACAAAGGTAAACATTTGGCATAACAATATGCGATAAGGAGGCGAAAAACTACTGAAAAAGTAATAAATATAACAAATTCAGTAAATCGTACACACGCTGTTATGCCGATAAGAAGTATCTTTGCATTAGCATCGGCAAGCAGCAGGCAACACGGCATAAGCCCCTCTGCGCCGCAGCCGGCTGAAGTTCAACAAGAAAGAATAAACTATTTGAGCATGGAAAACCTGATAAAATTCAACTCCATCGACGAATACAACAAGGCGATGGGCTTTGAGACGAAGCATCCGCTCGTGGCAGTGGTAGACCTGAAGAAGGCCGACAAGAAGGCATTTCCGCAGGAGGTGTCTTACTATTACGGCGTTTACGCCCTGTTCCTGAAGCAGACTTACTGCGGCGACATAACCTACGGCCGCATGCCCTACGACTATCAGGAGGGCACGGTTACGAGCTTTGCGCCCGGACAGGTTGTCCATGTAAAGCACAGACCCGACTATGAGCCCAACGCTCTCGGCCTGCTCTTTCACCCCGACCTTATACGCGGCACGTCGCTTGGACAGGAGATAAAGCAGTATTCGTTCTTCTCTTATTCATCAACCGAGGCGCTCCATCTGTCGGAACAGGAGAAGATGATATACAAGGACTGTCTCGAGAAAATCAAGATTGAGACCGAACGCCCGATAGACAACCACAGCAAGAAGCTGATATGCCGCAACATCGAACTTCTGCTCGACTACTGCATGAGGTTCTACGAGCGCCAGTTTATCACCCGTAAGGTGGTTAACCGCGACATTCTGACCAAGTTTGAGAACGAGCTCGACGGCTATTTCGAGGGCGATACGGCCGCAGTGAACGGTCTGCCTACGGTGAAATATTTTGCCGAGAAATGTTTCCTGTCGCCCAACTACTTCGGCGACCTCATCAAGCGCGAGACGGGACGCACGCCGCAGGAGTATATACAGAACAAGATTATGGACCTGGCAAAGGACGAACTGCTGGGCACACGAAAGACAATCAACGAGATAAGCTACGGTCTGGGGTTCCAGTATTCGCAGCACTTTAACCGCTACTTCAAGCGCAACACGGGCATGACGCCGAGCGAATACCGCAAGGCTTCGGTGTAGGACGATGACGGCTAACGCTGAAAAGACAAGATGACGAGAGACACAATGCGCCATATCTGCGACACGACAAACTATGTGTGCGAGTGCAACCGCGCCTTCGACAAGGAGACAAGGCATCCGCAGGTGAGCCTGATAGACATGTCGGGCAAGAGCAGCTGCCGCAACATGGCCACCGACTGCTATGCGGTGAAGGTGGTGAGCGACGGATGCACCGCCGGCAAATGCGGACAGCACTACTACGACTTCTCCGAAGCCACCATGACGTTTGCCACGCCCGCAAGCGAGATAGACCTCAGACAGTGCGGCGGAAGGATGCTGATATTTCATCCCGACATAATAAGATGCACGCCGCTGGGCATGAGGATAAAGGACTTCTCGTTCTTTAAATACCACACGGACGAGGCGCTCCATCTGTCGTGCTGCGAACTGAAGGTGATAGGCAGATGTCTCGACGGCATCGACTGCGAGCTGAAATGGGGCGTAGACGAATACAGCAAGGCAATAATAAGCAACTGCATCGAACTGCTGCTCAACTATTGTCAGCGGTTCTACACACGCCAGTTTATCACCCGCCACGAGGCCAACACGGCTGCAATAAAGACCGTTGACGGCATAATAGACGGCTTTCTGCGCTCGGGCAAGGCCGCCACGCAGAGCATGCTGACGGCATGCCGGATAGCGCCCGAACTGAAAATGTCGGCCGAATATCTCAACGACATGATGAAGCACGAGACAGGAAAGAGCGTGAGCGAATACATACAGCTTAGGCGTATACTAATGGCAAAGGAACTGCTGCTGTCTACCGACATGACGGCAGGCGACATAGCGTCGACGCTTGGCTTCTGTGCCGAGAGCTGTTTCAACACGGTTTTCAAGAAGATTACAGGCTGCACGCCCTATGAATACCGCAACGGCTGACGGCGGACAGTAAACATTTGGGTGCCGCAATGCACCCAAATGCCCAAAGAACAAACATCCCCATAACTCCAAATCATTAGTTCACATGGTCGCATAAGTCCCATCCCTCTCATCAATTCCCCCTCACCAAAGCCTCAACAATGTGCTGATTAGCCTTGATTTATTTTGCCGTTAAGGCTGTTTGCATTACCTTTGCACAAAAACTAATATACTACAACCAATGAAAAGAATTGTTTTTACGCTTATCTTTGCCGTTGCAGCATGGCTATATGCCGCAGCCGAAAACTATCCTTACCGCTCTGACTATCTGTGGCTGACCGTGCCCGACCATGCCGACTGGCTCTATCAGACGGGCGAAAAGGCTAAGATTGAGGTGCAGCTGTATAAATACGGCATACCGAGAGACTGCAAGGTGAGCTACGAGATCGCCGACGACATGCTGGAGGCTGACAAGAAAGGCTCTGTGAAACTCTCCGGCGGAAGGGCCACGATTGACATGGGAACGAGAAAGACTCCGGGCTTCCGCGACCTCAGACTGAAAGCCACGGTTGACGGCAAGACCTACGAACATCACATAAAGGTGGGATTCTCGGTAGACAAAATCAAGCCTTACACCAAGGAGCCTGCCGACTTTATGGACTTCTGGAACAAGAACATTGAGGACATGAGGGCCGTTCCGCTGAAATATACAAAGGAAAGAGCCGACGAATATTGCACCGACAAGATTGACTGTTACCTCGTGAAACTGACGCTCAACAAGCAGAAACAGGCCGTATACGCATATCTCTTTTATCCCAAAAACGCCGCAAAGGGAAGCTGTCCGGTGGTGCTTTGCCCTCCGGGAGCAGGCATAAAGACCATAAAGGAGCCGCTGCGCCACAAGTATTATGCCGAGAACGGATGTATAAGAATGGAGATGGAGATTCACGGACTCGACCCGAGAATGAGCCAGGAGATGTTCAACGACATATCCAAAGCATTCAACGGCAAGGAGAACGGCTATCTTGCCAACGGAATAGACAACCGCGACCGCTACTACATGAAGCGCGTCTATCTGGCTCTTGTGCGCTGCATCGACCTGCTGACGCAGCTGCCTGAATGGGACGGACGCAACGTAATCGTGCAGGGAGGCAGTCAGGGCGGAGCGCTTGCACTGGTGGCTGCCGGACTCGACAGCCGCGTGACGCAGTGCATCGTCAATCATCCCGCGCTGAGCGACATGGCGGCATACAGCGCCGGACTTACCGGCGGATATCCTCACTTCAACCGCATTGAGGGCATGCTCACCGAGAACAACATGAAGACCATGGCTTATTATGACGTCGTAAACTTTGCGCGCCACGTGAAAGCCGACACTTATATGACTTGGGGATATAACGACAACACGTGTCCGCCGACAACAAGCTATGCCGTATGGAACACTCTAAGTTGCCCGAAAGAAGCGCTGCTGACGCCCATCAACGAGCATTGGACATCTGACGACACTGAATACGGACAGATGGAATGGATGCTGAAGCATCTTAAATAATAATTTATGTATGGCGAAATAAAAGCCGGCAACATCACAGAACATAAGTGAACGGCGACTTACATAATGTCATAAGCAACAAAACATAACACCCCGCAGGCTATTGTCTGCGGGGTGTTATAGTTATAATGACATACTGAAAGTTACAGTTTGTCATATTCTTCATCCGTAACCGGCTCGAGCCATTCGTTCGACGCGCCCTCTTCGGCAACGGTGAACGTTACGTGCTGGAACCAGCTGTCTTTGGTTGCGCCGTGCCAGTGCTTAACGCCTTCGGGTATTTCAACCACATCTCCGGGCTTCAGCATTCGGGCATCCTTGCCCCACTCCTGATACCAGCCTGTGCCGCCGACGCATATCAGCACCTGTATTCCTTTGTGATGGATGTGCCAGTTGTTGCGGCAGCGAGGCTCAAAGGTTACGTTCGACACTGGAACCTTGCCCTGACTGAGCGGCGCAAGATAGCTGTTGCCGATGAAATATTGGGCATAAGCCGAATTGAAGTCGCCTTTGGGGAACATCATCTGCTCCACGGGCTTGCCCTCATCAAACGGCTCTCCGAACACTGCCGCAATGGCCTTGGCTGCGCGCCATGCCTCAACCTCGCCCACACGGGCAGCAAGCGTGGCAGGTATTGAGCGTATCTCGTCGTCCTTCAGCCCCATGTTGCGCGCTCCGCTGACGTGCGACTGCAACTGCGGTTCTACGCCCTGCATGCCTGACAGCGCGCTTACGGTAACCAACTCGCGCTCGGCGTGAGTGAGATTGTTGCGTGCAAAGATGTCACCAAACAGGTGAGCCTTAAGATAATAGTCGGTGGCGGGAGCGAAATTATAAGTAAACGGCTTGCCGCTCAACTTAGTCTGCACCTCCGTTCCCTGTTTCAGTGCGTCGTATCCTTCTGCCATCGGGTCGGCATCCTTGCCCTCCTCACACGCCTTGCCCTGCTGACGGCGGTTATTGACAACGCTCTGCAGTGTGCCTAAAGCGTTAAGGCTGCGCGGAAATCCCGTGTAGGCATACAGCTGCGACAGGGCTTCCTTAATCTCGCTCACGGTAAGTCCGGCATCAAATCCGGCGTTGATGGCGGCAGTCAGACCGTCGATGTCGCCCTTTGCCTCAAGGCATGCAATGGCAGCCATGCACTGCTGCTTTTCGTTTAGTACGTTTTTCATATTCTCTTCAGCTTTTATCTGACTGCATACGGCCACCAACATAGCCGCCGCAATCATTGTTACATTAATCAGTTTCATGCTATCATGTTTTGGTTATGGTGCAAAGTTAGCACATATCCGCCGTCGCCACGATACCACATTTACTGATTATTTTACCCTTTTTACACATATTTCATTACGAGACCTAATGCCTCGCTGAGAGCCGTTTAGAGCCTGCCAGCGTCAAATGTGCTTTATCACGCGCGCCGGAACACCGCCAACTATTGTGTCGGCAGGCACATCCTTGGTTACCACAGCTCCGGCAGCAACCACCGAATTGTCGCCTATCGTAACGCCCTGAAGTATCGTTGCATTAGAACCTACCCACACGTTGCGCCCCAAGACTATCGGAGCCGGATAAGTGAAGCGGCGGTTTTCGGGCTCAAGTCCGTGGTTGAGCGTGGCAAACACCACGTTGTGGCCTATCTGACAGCCGTCGCCAAGGGTTACGCCTCCATGATCCTGAAAGTGGCAGCAGGCGTTGATAAACACGTTTTCGCCTATGTGTATGTTCTTGCCGAAATCGGTATAAAACGGCGGAAACACTCTCAGCGTGTCGGGAACTGTGTATCCCATAATCTCTGAGAGCAGCGACCTTACTTCCTCCTGAGTGTGAAACTCGGCGTTGAGCCTGAACGTAACGCGGCGCGCCTCGTTGCTCATCTCGTCCATAAAACTGCATATCTCGGGTGTGTTCAGCGGTTTGCCTGTGGCCACATAAGCCAAAAAGTCATTCAATGTCATAATGATATATTGTCCTTTTTTCGTTAACTGTCGTTTCATTTGTGCCTTTACCATGACCGCTCCGGCACCGCAGAGCGGCCGTTTTACTGCACGCTGCAAAGATAACTATTATCGGCATTAACCTGCATACCCATATCATGGATAATGTTATATCTTTTACTTTTTTATATTCCGGCACACGCCGCAGCGACGTCTGCTCATGCCTCACGGCTACAGGCACACCGCGCGGCACGCAGCCTCAACACATAAAAATCACGGGGCGTATGCTTGCGCCGTGCATTTTTTATTCTTACATTTGCATAGAGAAACATTTTATCTGCTTCATTTTATACAAAAAACAAATTATGAACATAACGGACATTCACGTGGTGTACTTCAGTGCTACCTACACCACACGCACAATAGTAAGGGAAATAGCCAAGGCAATTGGCGGAAACATCATTGAACATGACGTGACCAACTCACTGCCCGAGAGCGAAATAACGCTCAGCGGCGACAACAGTATGCTCATTGTTGGCGCTCCTGTCTACGTGGGACGCATACCAGAGGCTGCCGCCGAGGCGCTGAAGATGGTTCACGGCAACAACACTCCTGCCGTTGCGGTGTGTGTCTACGGCAACCGCGACTACGACGACGCGCTGCTCGAGATAAAAGACACGCTCAACGGCAACGGCTTCCGCACGTTTGCTGCCGGTGCGTTCATCGGCCGCCACTGCATATTCCCGAAGGTTGCTGAGGGCCGTCCCGATGCTTCCGACCTTGAAAAGGCTGCCGCGTTCGGCAAGAGATGTGCCCAACTGCTTGCCGATGCTGCCGAAACTGACGCCTTGAGCGACCCTGAAGTGAAAGGCAACCGCCCGTACAGGGAGGCTCACAAAGTGCCGATGTGCCCCACGGGCGACAAGAATACATGTACCAAATGCATGACCTGCGCAAGACTCTGCCCTGCCGGCGCGATAAGCGAGAGCGACCCTTGCAGCACAGACACATCCAAATGTATTGCCTGCGGACGCTGCGTGGTGGTTTGTCCTCACGGCTCGCGCGCCATATATCTGCCCGCTTATGCCGAAGCTGCGGCTAAATTTACAGCGGCTTTCTCGGCAAGACGCGAGCCCGAAACGTTCTTCTAAGATATTAAAACGTAACGAAGATTATGCCGAAAGTCATTTAACGGCAACACCGTTACTGCATATCCGCAATGCCCAATGGCCGTAAGCATCACGCGGAAGTTATGCTTCTGTATTACAAAACGCCCCAAACGGCATTGTAAAAGGTATGCTTTTGCACCATAAAACACGACCTTTTGCAGCATAAAAGGATAGCTTTTGCGCTGCAAAAGGCCGATGTTTATTAAACTAAAAAGTTTTTCTCAGAAACTCATCACTCGTCACATCTGCCTGTAACGCTCTAATATTCAACGCCTTAAGGTGTGACGTTTTGACTTGCCGACTCATCACATCAAGGGCTTTACGCTGCCGGCGTGATGAGTGCGGACGGCAACTCATCACACTGCAACAATCTGACTGACAGAAAGTTATGCTGCAATGTGACGAGTGATGAGTTTCTAGGAAAAACTTTTTTGTATTTGTTCGCTACTCACGACGGCAGATGCCAAAAGGCATTTTTCAATACACTAACGGCTGAACAACCGCAAACGCCGTCACGAAAGGCTATTCGTAATACCTGAACAGGCCGCCTTTCGACTCAACATAGCTTATCATCTCGCGGAAGACTGTGTTATGACTGAGCGTCTCAACGTTGCCAGTCATTATCATCTGGCGGCGCGCACGGGTCATGGCCACGTTCAGTTTGCGGTCTATGATGCGTGCGTCGTCCATGAAGCAGTTGGCTGCAAGAAACTCAAGCTGCCATCTGTTCTGCACCGTGAACGAATAGATTATCACGTCGCGCTGGCTGCCCTGATAGCGCTCTACGGTGTCTATGGATATGTCTTCAAGCTCCTTTATCCCGGTTTTCTCTATCTCCTTGCGTATCACGGCTATCTGGTTGCGATAAGGCACTATTACGCCCACGCTCCTGGCTGCGCTGAAACTGCTGCCGAGCATGGAGTAAAGACGGCTAAGAAGGTCGGCCACTATGGTTGCCTCGCTTGTGTTCACCTTGTCGGACACATCGGGACGGCGGCACGACTGAGACGGAATGAATATCATGCGGTGAGTGCGCAGCAGCGTGTCGAGCTTGTCTGTAAGGCCTGTGTCGGCATAATTGAGCGACGTTTCCTTCTGATGCTTCAGCGGAACAGGCTCGAGATGCTCGCTGGCGTAGAACTCACGGCAGGGGAACTCTGCCACGTCGGGGTGCATACGGCCGTGACGGCGCAGCACACCTGTAAACTCTGTACGGCCGGCGGCGCGTTCCGTGCGCAGCAGACGCTCAAAGAGCGAGTTGCGGCAGTTGTCGAGTCCGATGGCACGCAGCGCCTCGCTGCTCACAGCCGACTCGGTTTCGCTCTGCAGCACCACAGCCGGCAGCTGCTTATGGTCGCCTACAAGGATAAAGCGGTCGATGCTGCAACGCGTGCGCACGCCGCCTTCATGGTCGTGGGCGGCAAGCAGACCGATAAGTCCAGGCTCGAGTATCTGCGACGCCTCGTCGACAATAGCCAACGAGAAGTGCTTCAAGCTGAACACGAAAGGCCGCGACATGAGCATTGACGTTGTGGCGGTGATGATAGGCACCGAGGCTATGCGCTCACGGATGTCGGACAGACGGGGACAGTTGCGCACTGCCTCGCCAATAAGACGATGCTTGAAACGGCGGTCGCAGCTGTATTCGCTGCCCAGCCTCAGATAGTCGAGCGAGGCGTCTTCGAGCATTGCGCATATCTCGTCTACGGCCCTGTTGGTGTATGCCATGAGCAAAACCGACGCACCGGGGTGCGTAAGTTCCTCCTCAACCATAAACCTCAGAGCCATTGATGTCTTGCCCGTGCCGGGCGGACCGACGAGCAGATAATAGTCGGATGCCTGCATTGCGGCCTGCAGTATGTCGTCGTAGCTCGGGTTATAGCTCTTTGTGAGCCTTACGCTATCGTTTCTGCGAGGGGCACGCTGACCGAGAAGCAGACTGCGGCGGTCGTCGGGAGCGGTTACAAACTCAAGCAATGCGCGCGCTCCGCTGCTGCCCGAAGCGTCTGTTCCGGCATGCTCTACGGCATATACCATTGCCTTATGCATGTCGTCGGGCATATCCTCAGGATGCTGAACCTGCAGAACATCGGGGTTCTGCTGTCCGTCTGTCAGCACCACTGTTATCTCGTCAGTGTGCAGTTCGTCGATGTTTCCCTTGTAAAGTATGGCGTTGCGCACATCGGGAACGCTGTCGGCACGATACTGATAGAGATAAATCATGTCGCCACGGCGGAAGTTTGGCAAGAAGCCCTCGCCCTGTCCGGGCACGGAGAGCGTTATGCGGTCGGGCACTGAACTGCCTTCGGCACACTCCTTTGCCTTTATCGTAAGGCCGGTGTATATGTTGCCGGTCTCCAGCTTTTCTGCCAGCGGCATATTCCAGAGGTCTGCCGAACAGCTCGTTACGCCTTCCTGCGAGCCTACCTTGCCTAAGAGTTGCTCACGATATACGAACGTCATCATGCGGCAGAAATACTCGCGCTCAAGCGGCGGCATGGCTGCCAACGGCCCCGTTACGGCCTCTATCTGCGGCAGGAGGTAGCGCTGAAAGAACGACGAAGCGGTCTTTGTGGTGTTGAGCGTGGCGGGCGTAAGCTCGGGCAGCACGCTGTCGAAGCCGTCGAGGGCTATGTCGAAGTCGGCAGCGACAATCTTGTTGCGCAGACTGATGGCCTCAGCAAAGAGCTTGCGATAGAAGGCCACGGCAAGGAAGCCCTGTGCCGGGGGATATTTAGAATAGAGCAGACGGATGTCTGTCTTGTTGAAACCAAGATTGAAGTTGTATCTCAGCACGCCGTAATAAAGCAACAGCTGAACATAATGAGGCTCAAGCTGCAGGCCCTTGCCGCCCGACTGTGCGGCGCGCTCTATGTTGAGGTTGCGCCCCGACTTCTGCTCGACAAGCAGACGGAAGTCGGTGGTCATGAGGTCGACACGGCCCTGAAGGCCAAGACGCTCGCAGACGAACGACGGCTCAAGCACAACGCGACTGCGGTCGTATTCGCCGAACATGCCCGTAACGGCGGCGTTGATGTTGGATGCCTGCACGGCGGCGTTAGCCTTGAACACGGCAGGATTGAAGTCGGTGCAGGTTGAATATTCGAGAGCCTTCTCGCTGAAACTCGACTTCAGCGTAGACGCCATGCTGTAGGTGCCGCGACTGTTGATAATATCGTCGAGCACGCTGCCGGCAAGATTACCGAGGAGTATTGCCTGACTGTTGGCGCGCGGCTTCATTCGGTCGAGGGTGTATATCAGCGGATGGTGACCGTACTCCTTAAAGCATGCGGCTATTGAGCTGATGTCGATAAGATAGTCGGGCTCTACGATAACGAGCGAAGGCACGATGATGTCGCATTTCACGTCGCCATCGCTGCCGCTGTATGTGCATGAACCTTCGAGTTTGCAGTCGAGCAGGTTGAGCTGCATGCCCTCGCGCAGCAGTCCGGAGAGATAAGTGAGGTCGTCTGCCGTATAGTCGACAGCAAGCATGGCTCCGCCGAGCACGTCTTCGGCCGACACATAGATATATTTGTAGTCGAACCCTCTTACGATACATCTCACGTATCTTACGTCGGTGCCTTCGGCCTTAGTGTAAGGCTTGCGCTCGGCTGGCAGCACACGGAGCAGCTCGCCCGGCACGTCGGTGCCCGTAACGGCAGAGATGAAGCGGCTGAGGGCGCGCATGTCGTAGAAGAAATCTTCGCGCGAGAGCGGCTCACTGCTGTTGGTATGGCGGCGCATGGCCTGAACTGCAATCCAGTCGGGCAGCTTGACGTTGTGCCTCTTGCACAGATAGTCTACCTGCGAAAAGAGGTTACCGAAGGCCTGTCCCGTGTCGCGCAGTCCCTCATGACAGGTCAGCACCAGCGTCTCGTGCGCCATCTTGTTGACGCTCTTTGCATCGGCAGTATCATAAAGGCGCGTAAGTTCTAAAACGCGAGAAAAGAGTTCACTATTAACGTCTTTATAATTCACAATTAACGATTTTATAATTCACGTTTATAAGTCATAATTAGCTAATGCCGAACTTTGTTTCACAATTTAAACGAGACATCACCCTATATCGTATATTGTTATAGAATGACACCCGCCCAATTATGAATTATGAATTGTGAAACGAAGTTCGGCATTAGCCAATTATGAATTATCATTGTCCTCCCAGCCTGCTGAAAAATTCTATTATCTCTTCCCAAGTCTTGAATGTGTCGCTTCCAAACTTGATGAGCGTACCCATGAAGTCGGCTGCGCCATACTCTTCTGACGGGTCGATGAGGTAGTCGCCGTAGATAAGGTCCTTGCGGTTGGTGAACACAAGGTGCTGCCATGCCGGAACGTTTACCACATCTTCTGCCCAGCGCATCACTTCGGCAATGTATTCAGGGTTGTAGGCAGGCGACGGAGCAACGATATACATGGCGTAATGCTCAAAGAGATAGCGGAACGCCTTCATAGCACTCGACATCTGATTGCCGCGCGCGTCGCGCAGCGTGTCGATGCTGACGTATATTATAGGGCGCTCGCGATGCTCCTGTCTGTCGTCTATCCACTGCACTACGGGCAGCACAGAGTGGAGCAATATCTTGTCGTTCATGCGATGCTCGCCGTGAAAGCTGATGGCGTTGCGGTAGTGCTGCGAGAACAGGTCGCGCGTATGCACCACGGGGTCTTCGTCGCCAAAGAGTCCGTAAACCCTGTCGCGGCTCTCCTCCTCGGTTACGCCGGCAAAGCATTTGGCGGTAATCTCCTTATATTCCTCCACGAGAGCCTTGGTTACGATAAACTCCTGCACGCCGTCCTGACGGGGATTAAGAAAGGTGTTCTTGCCCAGCATGCCGTGCTTCAGCATGGTGTCGCCCATCTGGAAGGCAGGATTTACCAATATGCGGTCGTATCCGTAGAGCATCTCGGCATACATTCCGCCCATCGACGTACCGATAATCAGGTCGGGATTTTCAGTCTCGCAAGTATGGTGAAGCAGGTCCATGGCCTCGGCAGGATGCAGTGGCAGGTCGGGAGCCACTACGGTGGCGCCGGGCAGCATCTCGCGAATCTTGACGACAGTGCCCGACTGTCCCGATGAACTGAAACCATGAACATAAAGGATTTTCTTCCCCTTCATTATCTCGGGGAACTGTATAGCATAATTATTTTCCATTGTTTTTGCAAGCTATAAGGATGTTACTCTGACGGGATGCAAAGTTAATGAAAATATTTCTCACGGAGAAAGGCGCGGCAGGGATAAAGGTTTAAAAAATCGGAACGCCGGCGGACGAAATGCGAAATGCCGTCTTTTGCATTGCGAAAGGTAACCTTTCAGGCTGCAAAAGGTGGTCTTTTAGAGGCTAAAACATGGCCTTTTGCAACACACTGAATATCACGCGGTTACAAAGGCGGATAAAAGACAGGTGAAAACGGGGTTGAAAATGCGTTTTGACCATTATTTACGCATCTTCATCATGACTTACCGACAAAAAGAAAAGGCACGCCTGACATACAATGCCGGGCGTGCCGTTGATGTGTGATGCGCCACGAGGGGCGCATGCTGCTGCATGATTTAGCGCACGATAACCTTCTTGATTGTGCCGTCGCTCATGCGGATTATGTTGATGCCGCGCTGCGGAGCGTTGAGCATCTTGCCGTCGAGCGTGTAGCGGCCAGTTTCCTCAGCCTTGACGCCTTCAACGGCATCGATGTCTGTAGCCTCAGTTACTTCTACGCTTACAACGGTCTCAGCCAGTTTGCCGTTAGAGTTGACCTGGATGGTTATGTCTGCCTTGCCAGCCTTGAGCGGAGTTATCACGAGGTCGCCGTCGGCCATTTCAGCCTTCAGCACTTCTTCGTCGCTCACCTCCTTGACGGTCTTCACGATGGCAGCGTCCATGTTGTCGGCGTCGGTAGCCACGTCTTTCAGCGAAACGGTGGTGCCGTCTTCGGTTGTAAGGCTTACGGGGTCGATGTCGGCAACGACGGGAGCCTCGTTGTCGGGGAATACCGGAAGCGACGGGAACCAGTAGTTGCTTATCATTGAATACTCAGCTATCTGCTTGCCTTCGTTGTCATATTTGCGCACAACGTAGGTCGGGTCGCCGTAGCCTTTGTAGAGGCTTACTATGGCTTCGTCGGTAACAGGGTCTATGCGGAACGAGCATCCGTAGATCTGCCAGCCGTCGGGGTCGTCGTTATAGTCGATGAACGTGCTGAAGGTGTTGCTGTCGATGTCGTATTTATAGACAGTCTTGCCGCTGAACCAGCTGCTGTTTCCGCCGTTCCAGTAGAGCACGTTGTTCTGCTTGCTTGCGCAGAAGCAGTCGGGTGTCCATGCATACCATGAGTTTGCCGGACCGAAGATGCCTTCGGGGCACTCTATGACGGTCTGATCGAGCGTTGCGGGGTTGAGCTTTACTATGCGTGTGTCGGCCTGGCCTGAACCTGACGATGCAGCCAGACTGAGCCACAGGTTGCCGTCTTTCGACAGTACCACAGAGCCGAAGCCCCATCCCTCGGGAGCCTCAACGGTCTGCTCTACCTCGTCGGTTGCGGGATTGATGACGAGCAGTCCGTTCTTCTGATGAACGGCAAACACGCGGTCGTTCACGCGCACCATGTTGCCAATCTGTCCGCCGTAGAGCTGCTGATACGGGTCGTCGCTGTCTGTTCCGGCTCCGCCCACGCTGCCCGTAATCTCCAGTTTGTCGAGGTCGAGAACGTAGATGCCGTTGCTTGTGCCTACGTATGCCTTGTGCTCGTCCACTCCGAGGAAGCCGCGGCCGTCGGCAATGCTTGAGCCATTGTCGTCAACGGCAATGTTTTCTATCTGCTTCAGCACCTTCATTGTCTTGGCGTCGCAGATGGTTATGCGTCCGCCCATGATGCTTGCGCCCGGATCTTTGGGCTGCTTGGCTATGATGAAGAACTTGTCGCCGTAGATTGCTCCATACTGCACGGTGGCTCCAAGCTCAACGCCGGGATTCTCCTTCTGCACCACGCGGTAAACCCATTCGCCCTCGTCGGTGAGGAAGTTTACGGTAGAGTTCTGGTGGCCATACCAGTCTTCGTTCACGATGAATGTGCCTTTGGTGTAGTCAACCAGCACGGGCTCTGACGTCAGCGCAGGCAGATAATACAGCTCGCCAATCATGTTGCCCATGTTCATGTCGCTCATGTCTCTCACGGCCGACCATCCGTCAACACATCCGTCGACAAGTTTGCGGCCCGTTGCGCCCACGTTAGAGTAGCCGAACGCTTCGCCCGGAGTGTCGCACACCCAGTAAGACAGATAGCCGTCATACCAGCCTGAGAACCAGAGGTCGTCCTCGTCGGCCGACACATAGCTGTCAAAGTCGTAGCTGGTGGTATGCAGCAGTCCGTCCTCATCAGGCTCCACGGCCTCGCCGTTCTTTGTTATGCTGAATCCGTCGCCGTCAAAGTCGTAGCCCACACCGCCAATGGTGGTGCCGTAAGGAGTGTTGCCATAAACGAGAACGATGAAGTTAGGGTCGTTCTTTGCTATGTTGCAGAGCATTGCTGCACCCGTGCCGTCGGCCTCATCGGTCCAACGGTAGCCCCACACATAGAGGCGTTCCTCGCGGCTGTCGTTCCATTTGATGACGAGCGCGGCCTGCTTGTCGCCCTCGCCTATCCAGCGCGTAATCTTAGAGAAGTCGACATCGCACGTGTTGTCGGTGGCCGACATCATTACGGTTCCGTTCTTGATGTTGCGCGGAACGCCCTGCACCTTTATTGTCTGGGCGATGGCAAATACGCCCGACAGCAGTGCAAACAACAATAAGTAAATCTTTTTCTTCATAAAGAACTTAACTTTTAAAAATTAAACATGTTTGTTATTTATTTGTCTGTTTTGCTCGTCTTATGGTCATGGGAGCCGCATTGGGCTGCATGTCGGCCTGCACGTGCAGGTCTTGCGCACGCGAAATCTCGGTAGAGGTCTCGCCCACCCATCCGCAATACTGGTTTACGCCGGTGTAGACACGTATGAAGTCAGCGCCCGGCAGACTGACTTTGTTACCCTGACTGTCAACAGCCCAGCCTATGTCGAAGCTGTTAAGGCCGATAGAGTCGTTGGGATGATTGTCGGCATAGCCCCACGGATATGAGTAGAGAACATAGTAAGAGCCCCATCCGCTCACGTCCTTGCCGTTGTCGGGCAGTCGCGTTCCGCTGAACGTAAGCTCGTCGGCATCTATCCATTCGGGATAATAGCTCTGCGTATGGTACATGTTCTTATATATATGTCCGCTGTTTCCGCGGTTGTCTTTCCATGGTATGTAGAGCGTGTCGGTGAGCGTTCCCGACGCGTCGGGCACAGGATCGTGCTCCACCGGACGGCTGTAGGTTATGCCGTAGTTCTTTATCGTGGCGCTGTTGTTATATTCGCTGCCGGCAAGCTCATACCATTCGTCGTCGTCAGGGCGTCCGTTCATGTTGCGGTCGAACGCCACCATCACTATGCCCGGCTCGCAGTTGCCGCCCCGCTGCTCGGCATATCCGGGTATGTCGGAGTAGAACGAGTTGCCTTTTATGTAAAAGTCTTTCTCGCCCGGCACGTTCACCACGGTGTGGTCGAAGGCAAACGTAACGTAGCCTCCATAGGCTCCGAGGGTTATCATCACGTCGTTCACGAGGTCGTCCTCAGCCTTTTGCCTCATTGTTTCAGTGTCGTCGCCGGGCTCATAGATAGGCATCGTGTTGACAAACTGGCCCGGAGCGGGGCAATATTCATACACGCTTGCCGTATAGGGACTATACTCCACTTCCTCGTGAAGCACCGTAACGGGAAATGTCTGCTTATATCCGCGCCCGCCGTCGTCGAGCTCGAAGGTAATCACATACTCTCCTTCATGCTGCGCGAGGAAGATATACTCGCGGTCGGTGGAAAGGAGCGAGTCGGCGCCCGATGCCGTCCTGACGGTCCAGCGGTAAGAGTCGCCGGTGTAGGCAGGGGCTAGTCTGAGCTTCTTCATGCGCTCGATGTAGTAATAGTCGTCAAGTCCTGAACTGACGTTCTCGGCGTCGCGTTCGCACGAACACGGCAACACTGCCGCCACAACAACGGCAGACATGACCAAAAGGCGCACTATATGATGTTTTATTCTGTTCATAATGAATTATTTTGAAGAACCTTTTATGAAGCACATGTGGGCAGGAATGTCGCCCGTGCGCACGCTCCACTTGTGTTTTCCGTCTTTAGAATAGCAGTGAAGCACGCCGCTCGACACGTAGTTTTTGGCGTCGGTGATGTATATGTCGCCCGTGTCGGGATGTATGCTGATGCCATACGGAATGGTGATGTCGACCTGAGTGCCGTCGGTTATGAACGAGTCGCTCACGCGCTGCATCGTCTCCGTGTTTATTATTCCGTAGGTTATGGTATTCTGCTGGGTGTAGTTGTTCCACTCGGTGCTGTAGTAATAGAGCGAGTCGCCGCTGATGCAGAAGTTCGAGCAGGGAATGTTGAGCGTGTCGGTTACTTCCATCTCGTTGCGTCCGCTCTTCTTCTGGAGCACGTAGAGATTAGAACTTATGGTCTCATAGTCGCCTCGCGACGTAACCCAAAGCCGTCCGTGGCGGTCGGCCCTGATGCGGTGGAGGTTGATTCCTACAGGTATCTTCTGCATCTGCCTGAACCCTTCAAACTCTATCACCGACACGGTGTTGTCGTAGTTGGGCGCCATATAGCCGCCGGAGTTGGCCACATAGAGGTATTCGCCGAGCACTTCGATCTCTTCGGGCTGATAACCAACGGTGCATTTGTCCACCACCTTGAGCGTGAGCGTGTCCACCTTGTAAACCGCACCCTTAACAGCGTTAGGATTGTTGAGCTGAACGGGGCCGACATAGGAGCTGACGTAGGCGTGGCCGCGGTAGAAGTTTACGTAGCGGCAGTTGGGTATGTCCACCTGAGATATGCGCACCCCGGTGCGTGCGTCGAGCACTTCCATCTTGTTGGAGCAGTTGACCACGACGTAGAGTTTTGAGCCGTAGACACGTATGTCGTTGCCGACGTCGCCAAGTTCCTTTATGACATGGGGATTGCGCTCGGCGTAGAGGTTGCGCACATAGTAGCCTTGCACAAAGTCGAGATAGTCGAGCGTGCACTTGTTGCTGCCCATGTTGCCCTCGTTGAGCAGGTACATGCCTACGACATCGCTGCCTTCGGGCACGGTTACGGGCAGTATGTCGTACTCCGTAGGCACCACGACCTCGTCTTCACGGCATGACGACAGCAGGACAGCCGAGAGCAGGAGGATATACAGAAAATGTATGTTGTGCATCATAATTCAAAACTTAGGGTAAGACGATAGTTGCGCTTGGGCATGGGATAGTTGAGTATCACGTCGTAGTCCTGGCTGAAGAGATTGTTAACTTCGAGCTGAACCTTGGCCGAATAGCGGCTCCAGCGGAAGCTGCGCGCAATGGAGATGTCGCTCGTGTACCACGGCTGCGTGTGGTTATACACGATGTTTTCCTGCTGATTGTAGCGCTCGCCGGTGTAGATAAAGCTGTAGTTAAGGCTCCATGAGCGCCATGTTGCCTGAACGATGGCCGAGCCGCTGTGCCATGGAATGTAGGGTATCTGGTCGCGATAGTAGGTGTCGGCCGGACTGGTTACGTCGATTGCTTCCTGATAGGTGTACTGAAGTTTGCCGGTGATGTAGAGGTCGCGCAGCGGATTGAGCGTGAGCGAGCCGGTCAGGTCAACGCCGGTGATGCGCACACGGCCCAGATTGAGCATGGTCCAGCGGAACTGCGCGCCCTTGGGATAGGCCACAATCTTGTCGCGGACGAAGTTGCGGTAAGCATCGGCATGAAGGCTCCATTCGGTCAGAAAGCCGCGGCTGCGGCGACTGTCGTAGGCAAAACCGATGTTGTATTGGGTGGTGTATTCGGGCCGCAGCTGCGAGTTGCCCATGTCGGCATAATAAAGGTCGTTGAACGTCGGCATGCGGAAACTGCGCTTGGCAAAGGCGCGGAGCGTGAAATCGGAGCTGCCGAAGGGCGCCCACGACAGGAAGAAGGCGGGAGTAAGCACGGTCTTGTCGCCTGCCGACTTGGCCAGACGGGTGCGGTCGTGAACGTAGTTGAGCACAAGGCTGCCCTGCATCTTGACGCGGCCGAGGGTAATGGCGGTGGCTGCCGAGAGGAAATGGTGCCAGCGGGTGGGATAAACGAAGCCGTACATGTCGGCATCCATCGTGTTCCACTGCACGTCGTAGGCAGCCGAAACGTCCCAGAAGTTGGTGATGTTATACAGATGTGACGACGACAGATACAGCTCCTTCTGCCGGTAAACGTTGTCGATCATCATCACGGTGGTGTCTTTGTTGACGTACTTGGTTAGATAATAGGCATATTTGGCCATGAGGCGGGTGTGATATCGGCTGCCGAAATCTTTCTGTATTGAGCCTTGCACAAACGAGTTGTTGTCCCAGATGCGCTCGCCGCGGCGCCACACATTGTTGACAATGGCCCCCGGCACGCCGCGCTCCGAGGTGTAGTTGTATGCCTTGAGCATCCACTCGCCGCCGCTGATAGTGCCGAACAACGCGCCCTCCATGCGCGTGGCGCGCACGTCGCCGTTCTGTCTTACAGCGGTAGTGTCGTACATTATCTCGTCGGTCATGACGGCCTTGCGGCGGTAGCGGAACTTATACTTGCCGCTGCTGCTGAGCCACTCGCCGCTGAACGATGCCGACACCTTGTCGGAAAGACGCAGCTCTATGAGCAGGGCGGGGTTGACAAGGTCGAACGAACCTGTCTTCAGCGTGGCCTTGAGATGATAACTGGTGCTGTCGGCAAACACGGGGCGGCGCGTCCACATGTATATGGAGCCGGCCGAGTTGAAGTCCTTTGCCGACTGGAATATCTGACTCTTCTGTCCGTTGTAGAGCGATATTGCCTGCATGTTGTCGAGCGAGAACATGCCGAGGTCCACCTGTCCGTTCTGCGCGTTAGACAGCTGTATGCCGTCGTAGAACACTCCCACGTGGTTGGTGCCCATGCTTCGTATGTTGACGGTCTTGATGCCGCCCACTCCGCCGTAGTCTTTCAGCTGCACGCCGGCAAAGAACCTGAGCGCGTCGGCCACACTCAGGCTGTTGAGCCGCTGCAGTTCTTCGCCCTTAAGCTGCTGCGACGGAATGACACTGCGCTGGCTGTTGCCCAGCACTACCACTTCGTTAAGTCTCTGCACACTGTCGAGACGGCTCACATGCTTCTGCGCATAGCCCGTAAAGACAGCCATGCACAAGAGCATAATGGCTAATCTTTGTTTCATAAAAAATTAAGAATGCTCTCCTGAAGCCTAATCCACGAGGCTGCGGAAGGTTATTAAAACAGCAAGGCAGGTCTTCTGACTTACCGCCCGGATGCGAACGCCTTCCCGAAAAAATGTCAGTGGCTTCATTGTTCGCACCCCGATATAAGGGCGGATTACAGCAGCGGGTCTGTCCGGGATTCTCACCCGGTTCCCTTTTAATCGCCATACGGCGAACCGTTGCGTGGGCAAAGTTAAGTGTTTTTATATTAACGGCACCATGTTTTTACATAAATGTTTTAAATTTAACATATCGGCATGTAAACAGCGAGTTGACAGACATGACGGCAAGGAATATCGGCAGAAGGCACAAGAACTACTGCCGGAACATGGGCCAAAATACATGGACTGAAAGGCGGAAAGCAGCAGAACGAAAGGTCTGCTGACGCAAAAGAAAAGGCATGGCGAAAGCAGCATGAATGTAAAAGGCCACCTTTTGCGATGTAAAAGGTATCCTTTTAGGCTGCAAAACATGGTCTTTCAGGAGCTAAAAGACCACCTTTTGCAAGGCACTGAATATCAACACATTACAAAGGCGCATAAAAGACGGTCTGTATTACCGCAAAACCAACACGCACACTAACCTTAGACGGATTGCACGGACATTGTTTATCTGTGATGCATTCCTCCCCCGGAAACATCTATGCGACAAAGACTGACACAGGCGTGTGTAACGGCGAACGAAAACAACAAAGTTTTTTGATTTGGATTTGCCTTAAAATCCTTATCTTTGCATGACAACAAACATGAAATAAGCTATTTATGCATAAAAAGGCAATATATATAATGATGATGGTTGCGGTGCTGCTTGCGTCATGCAGTTCACCCGGAAGAAAGGCGCTGGAGCTAAGCGACAATATGCTGAAGACAGCACCGGAGAGGGCATTGGCCATACTGGACTCTATAGAAAATGCCGGAGGACTGAACAGGGAAGAGCAGCTGCACCTGGTATGGAACCGGGCTATGGCCCATCAGATAATGGGGATGTCTCTGGCTGAGGACGAACAGCTGCCGGATGCCATCATGCACTATCGTGAAGAGGTCGACAAGCAAACAGACAGCTATCTTCTGGAGGCATCATACCTGAACTGGAAAGGCAAGAGGGCTGACGCCATAAACGTCCTAAACAAAGGGATTGGCAATATTAAGGATTCAACAAAACGGGTTAAGCTGATGGCCGAACAGGCAAGGCTGCTTGAGCTTCAGCGGGAATACAGCAAGGCTGCCGAGGTGATGAAAAGGGCGCTGGAACTTAATCCGACGAAACGTGACAAAGCAATATTGAACTATAAGATAGGACTGAACCTTTCGTTAGCGGGAGCCCCTAAGTCGGAACACTTTTACAGCCAAAGCGTAAGGATGGCCACTGAGAACGGCGACACGGCCATGGCGTGTGAGTTTCTGCGCAACTATGCCGACTATCTGGCAAACAACGGAAAGTATCGCCAATCTAACAACGTTTACTGCGAGATAAGCCGAATGATGCCGCAGATGGCAGGTCTGTCGGCCATTCAGATGGCCATGGCAGGAAACTATATCAATCTGCACATGCCCGACTCTGCACGCATCTGCAACGAAAAGGCCATAGAGAGCGAAGCGAGACTTGAGGCAAAAGGCTTTGACGACATTTCGCGCAGGATGGTGATAGAACTGGAGCGCTGCCTGCTAGACTACGGGGACGGAAAGCCCGTATCTTATGTTGGCTTATCCCGGTATTGCGACTCGATAACTGCCGACATGCATGCCAAGGAGAGCACCCTGGCAAGACGGCAGGAAGCGAAGGAGCGCCTGCAGTGGGCAAACCATGAACTGAGACTTGACAGACAGCGTATGGGATGGATGCTGGCGGCAGCCGTGCTGTTGCTTCTGCTCGGCGTGGCTGGCGGATGGATATATTACAGGAACCGACTAAGCCGGCTGGCAGAAGCCGAAAACAGCATAGACACGCTGAAAAGGATGCTGAAAGAGACGCAGACTCCGGCGGAAGAAACACCTGAAGAAAAGCAGCAGAAGAGTGAAGACGACGCCTTCTTCAAGAAAATACTTTTGCAGCAACTTGGAATAATACGCATGGTGGCAAGCACCCCGACCAACCATAACCAGGCTCTTCTGAAACGCATAGCCGGCATCAGTGAGGGCAAGATTCAGACAGACAGCCTGCTTGTGTGGCCTGATCTTTATCTTGTAATTGACCGTCTTTATGACAACTTCCACAACAGGCTTACGGAACGATACGGCAATGTGCTTACGGAAAAGGAGATACAGATTGCCTGCCTGTTGTGTGCCGGCTTCTCAACAAAAGAGATTGGCGTAGTAACACAGCAGTCGGATGCCACGATTTATGTCCGCAAGACTTCCATCAGGAAGAAGACCGGGGCTGCCGAAGGACAGGACATCGTGTCCTACATCAACGGCATTAAGGCCGATTAAGACGCGGCAGGGCGACATTTAGATTTACAAAAAGCGTAACCACTGATATTCAGCAGGTTACGCTTTTCTTATTAAGACTTTTTATTTGCCTGTTTAGTCGTTGTAAGGTTCTTCTTCGCCGTAACTTTGCATCGTCAGAAGCTTAAATCCATAAAGGGCGCATGGGGCATATTGTCATGACGCCCGGCCTCTGACGGCAAACCATAATATCAACAAAACGGAGAAGAACTATAATGAGAAAAAGCAGATTTGTAAAAACAGCAGGCAGCCTGGTGGTCATCATGCTTATTGTGCTTGCATCCGCCGGACAACTGCATCTGCCCGGACACGGCAACATGACCAACAGAAGTTTTGAAGAGGCGGTAGTAAGCCATGTGCAGACCACACTTGACAAGGGAGAAAAGGTAGAACTCGGCAGCAGATTCTTATGTAAAGACTATAAGGAAAACGGCGAGCTGCGTTTCGCCTGCAACGTAACTTACTGTGTGGTTTCAGAAAATGGCGTAAAAGAAATGCATACAGCCCATGTGGTATGCAACGGAGATAAAGACAGAATAATTGAATGGAAGGAGATTGAGAAGCAATGAACATAAGGAAACGTTTCACATTGATTGTGACAGCAAGCCTTGCCTTATCCTCATTATCCGGCAAGGACATAAAAGGCCGTGTTACCGATACAGACGGGGTGCCTATGGAATTTGTAAATGTGGTACTTCTTCATGATTCTGCATTTGTCGACGGAGTTATTACCGACGGCAACGGCTGTTTCTGTCTGTCATACGACGCAGCGCAGGGATTAAGGCTAAGGCTGTCATACGTGGGTTTCGACTCAAGATATGTCGACATCACTCCTGACGGCGAACTGGGCGACATCAGGATGACGGCCTCAGCCAACACCATGCTGGAGAATGTGGTGATAAAAGGCAACGCCTCTAGAACTTATCTGAAGGGAAACGCTCTGGTAACGAATGTGGAGAACAGCATCCTGGCCAAGGCAGGAACGGCAAAAGATGTGCTCAGACAGATTCCAATGGTTGTTGAAACCAACGGCAATCTGGAGATATTTGGCAAGGGGACGCCTGCCGTTTATATCAACGGACGTAAGATCAACGACTTGCAGGAATTATCAACACTATTGTCCGGCAATATCCGGAATGTGGAGGTGATAAGCAATCCAGGCTCATCTTATGCGGCAGATGCAAAGGCCGTTATACGCATCCGCACGAAAAAGCCACAGGGCGACGGATGGAGCGGCACGTTCAGGTCGGAAGACGGATTCAGACATTACTTTCAAAGTGGCAACATAATGAACCTTAAATACCGTGCAGGAGGTTTTGAAGTATTCTCCACCTTGACATACGATACGGGCAGAAGCAGGGAAAAGAAGTTTACAGACATGGCTACTGTTACAAAATCGGAATGGAACCAGCAGCTCTCCACTGTCAACACCAGGCATTATAAAGGCTTTTCAGGCAAATTGGGCTTTTCATGGACAATCAGCAGCGGCCATTACATAGGAGCCTTTTATCAGAACGAATATGCAAAGAATGAAATCAGGTCGTTTCTTGAAAGCGATGTGTCTGAAAACGGAACGTTTTACGACAGTTGGAGCACTGATGCCGACGACATATCGAAGAACACTCCAAGGCATGCGGCGAACATTTATTACAACGGGCAGATAAACAAACTAAGCATTGACTTCAATGCCGATTACATCTGGAACAGAGGAACGCAGCACACCACTAATGAAGAGACAAGCCTGATGCAGGAAGACCGCTACATAACGACATACAGCAAGCGCAAGACCAGCATGGCTGCCGAGAAACTGGCATTAAGCTATCCTGTAGGGAAAGGTGTCTTGACATTGGGCGAGGAATATACAAGATCCAGCACAGACAACCGCTTCAATACTGAATACTCCAACCTCAACAGCAGTCATTCAACGATAAAGGAAAGCAATATAGCCTGCTTTGTTGAGATAATGCAGCAGTTAGGCCGGATAAGCATCGGTGCGGGACTGAGGTATGAACATGTAAACTATGACTATTTTGAGCATTCTCGGTCTGAAAACAACCTCAGCCGGACCTATAACAACATCTTCCCTTCATTCAATGCCAACACAAAACTGGGCGACCTGCAGATGTCGCTATCATATGGCAACAGAGTGGAAAGGCCGGGCTATTCGGCGCTGAATGCCAATGTTTCATATCTTAACAGAATGACGTACGAGTCGGGCAATCCGCGCCTACAGCCAACAAGACTGCACAACCTGGAGTACAGAATGGTGTGGAGGAACTATTTTGCACAGGTGGCCTATACCTATTTTGACAATCCCATTGTAAATACCACCAGGCCATACAGCAACGACGGAGAGATAACCATCATTACTTATGAGAACTTCAGCAGGAGGCACTTCGTGCAGGCGTTTATGGGCGGACAGTTCAGGCTTGGGATATGGCAGCCGCGTGTAAATGTGGGAATGTTTACGCAGTGGTTTGACATTGTGGTCAACGGCAACAGCAAAAGCATGAACAAGCCCATAGGTATTGTGCAATGGCAAAATGCGATACATCTGCCAATGGACATCTGGCTGAACATCGACTGCCAGTTTACAACTGCGGGAAATGACAGAAATATCTATGCGGCCCATTCTTCATACATAAATGCAAAGCTATACAAGGATTTCTGCAAGAACAGACTTAGCATGACACTTGAGGCACGCGACATATTCAACGGCTCACGCCAGAATCTTACTCTATACAACAATGCCGTAACCCTTAAGCAAAGGAATTTCAGCGACTTGCGATGCCTGATGTTCACACTGCAGTACAACTTCAACGTAACACGTGACAGATACAGAGGCACGGGCGCCGGCAACACGGAGAAAAAACGCTTATAAATATAAGGCAAAGGCCTTGTGTGGTTGGAATAAATCCTGACAGATGGCACAGGATAAGATTGCTGCAACGGCGAAACAGGCGGTAAAGATTCAGGGCGGCACGCTGCTGGAAAAACATTGCAGAATGCCGCCCTGAACGGTATGTTATTAAGAATTGAACAAAAAACCGTAAGCCGCAGATGAGGCAAGCCTGCGGATTTATCCCAGCGTGATGTTCTCTACGTCAACCCGCTCATGCAGGAAGAGCTGGGCCGACTCGCGGAACTTGTCGGTGTTCTCCGTGGTGAGATAATGGCACAAGCCGTTCTTTGTACACTTTGCCTCAATGTCGGGATGGCGCACAAAGTAGTCTTTAAGGCTGTTGGACACATACTCGCCCTGCGGAACTATCTTGACACCGCGCGGCGTATACTTCAGAATCTTGTTGAGCAGCAGCGGATAGTGAGTGCAGCCGAGGATGATTGAGTCAATCTGCGGGTCGCGTATCATGAGGTTCTCAATGCGCTTCTTTACAAAATAGTCAGCACCAGGACCGTCGTACTCGTTGTTCTCCACAAGCGGAACCCACATTGGGCAAGGCTCGCCCGTAACGGTGATGTCGGGGAATAGCTTGTTTATCTCGAGTACATAGCTCTCGCTCTTTATTGTTCCCTCGGTGGCAACGATGCCCACATGGCGGCTCTGAGTGATGCTGCCTATACACTCGGCCGTGGGACGGATGATGCCCAGCACACGGCGGTTAGGGTCGAGAGAGGGCAGGTCGTTCTGCTGAATGGAACGCAGGGCCTTGGCAGAAGCCGTGTTGCAGGCCAGGATTACAAGATGACAGCCCATGCTGAAAAGCTTCATGACAGCCTGCCGCGTAAACTGGTAAACCACGTCGAACGAGCGCGCTCCGTAAGGCGCACGTGCGTTGTCGCCAAGATAAAGATAATCATAGTGCGGCAGAATGTTGCGCATCTGATGCAGGATGGTAAGTCCGCCGTAACCCGAATCGAACACTCCTATAGGGCCTGGTTTTTCTGAAAGCTGCATAAGCACTGATATTTTATACGTTGAAGGCTGCCTGCAAATGCGCTGCTGACAAATTAAGTCAATAGAGCACGGGCATACAGCCGTGGAAATAAGGCCGGACCTGCCACACAAGGCGCACGGCTCCGGCCTGAAAAAGACATCAGCCACGCACGTCTGAGGCCATAAGGCAGAACCTCAAAGACATGCCGGCATGACAAATAACTGTACGGCATGCACGGCCTGAGCCGGCATGCTGCTATTTCTCCAAGTATGTAAACATGTTGCGCACCAGCGAGCTTATATCCTCACCGCTCGTAGTGTCGATATACGGCACGGCGTCGTTGTCGGTGTTGAGGATAAAGGCATATCCGCGCTCGCGGCCAACCTGACGCAATATTTCGTTAAGACGCTTCTTCAGAGGCGCATACATGTCGGCCTCGGCCTGCTCGAGCAGGCGGGCAGCTTCTTTCTTGAAAGACACGCTGTTGTTGAGAAGCTCCTGCAACTCATATTGTCTTTTCTTCAGAATTGAAGGCGCAAAGTCTTTCTGACCCTCAAGAAACGCCTCATATTTCTGGTTGAACTCTTCTTCAGAGCGCTTTGTCTCGTTGGCATACTGACGCTTAAGCTCAGCCAGACTCTTCTGCATGTCGGCATAACCGGGCATGGCCTTGATGGCCTCGCTATAGCTTAAATAACCAAACTTAACCTGTGCGTCGGCCATGGCAGCCGGCAGGAGCAACAACAAAAAAAGAATAAGTTTCTTCATAGAGGCATAGTTAAAAAGTCAAAAGCGCCGCCTCCCTGATGGAAAGCAGCGCTCGTTATAGTGTTTAATTATTTCAGTTTATTCATTTCAGCTTTCACATCTGCCGTAACATCCTTGCTCAGAGTGTCGCTGATGTAAGGTATGCCGCCCGATACGTCCATGATGTAAACATATCCGCCGTTCTTGCCTACATTCTTTATGGCAGTCATTATCTTGGTCATGATAGGCTGCATCTTCTCCTGCTGAGCTTTCTGCAGAGCCTGCTGGTTGTCCTGCAGAGCCTGCTGATATTTCTGGAACAGCTGCTGCAGTGAAGCCTCTGTCTCCTGACGCTTTGTCTCGTTCATTGTGCTCTTTGTACGGTCATACTCGTCAGACTTTTTCTGAATTTCGTCCTGCATGGCCTTCATATCATTCTCATACTGCTTTGACTGAGCTTCAAGCTCGCCGCGGGCCTTGATGAATTCGGGAAGGCTCTGCATGATAGCCTGTGCGTCAACATGTCCGAACTTAGCGTTCTGGGCAAACAATGTCAGAGGTGCGCACAGCAACAACATTAAAACTAGTTTTTTCATTTCTTAATTGCAATTTTTATATTTAAATGTTTATTATTTGTCTGCAAAGATAATGCAAGCAGCGAGAACTACAAAATAAAAGAGTGTGAAATGCGCTTTTATTTTAATTTCAGGCGCCGGCCATATCTTGTTCAAACACAAGACATTAGTTAGAATAGCCCAACTTCGACAGCACTTCGTTGCTTATGTCTATCTTCGGCGAGCCGAAAATGATGCTTGTGTCTGACGCACGGTCGAGTATGAGCGAATATCCGCGCAGGTCGGCAATGTCCTTCACCGCGTTGTAGATTTCCTCCTGAATCGGAGTCATCAGACTGGTGCGCTTCTTGAAGAGCTCGCCCTCCGGTCCGAAATACTTGCGCTTAAGCTCGCTGGCCTCCTTCTCCTTGTTCATTATGGCCTCCTGGCGCTCCTTCTTCTGCTCCTGAGAGAGGAACACCACCTCGTTCTGATAGTTCTTGTACATGGTCTGAGCCTCTGTGTTGAGGGCGTCCACCTCTGCCTGCCACTTCTTGGCCACCTGGGTGAGCTGCTCGTTGGCACGCTCATAGGCAGGGATGTTCTTCAGGATATACTCCATGTCGACAAGAGCAAACTTCTGCGCACTGGCCGTAAATGCAACGGCCAGCATGGCAAACATCATCAATATCTTCTTCATACTTTCTTCTCCTTATTATAAATTAAACTGACAAAACCGACGTGACAGATACGCCTATATGTCCTGACGGCCAATTTATTAACTCTCTTTATCTTGACATTCGGCATCTAAGCCATTAGAATTCCTGTCCGAGGATGAAGTGGAACTGTGAGCCGCCGCGTGTGCCGAACACCTTGTCGAAGCCGTAAGCCCAGTCGATACCCATAAGACCTACCATCGGCAAGAAGATGCGGACACCGATACCGGCTGAACGCTTCATGTCGAACGGGTTGAAGTCCTTGGTGTCGTTCCATGCGTTACCTGCCTCAAGGAATCCAAGACCATAGATTGTGGTGTTGCCGAGCAGGAACGGATAACGAAGCTCAAGAGTGAAGCGGTCGTAGGCATAGCCCTCATATCCGTAAGGAGTGAGGCTACCGTTGTCGTATCCGCGCAAGCCGATAGTTTCTTCGGCATAGCCTGTTGAGTAGCCGCTCATACCGTCACCACCCATATAGTAGGTTTCGAAAGGCGACTTCTTATACTTGTTGTAAGAACCGAGCAGACCGAACTCTACGCGGGTCATGAGCACGAAACACTTCTGTCCGTTGGTAAGTGCGGTATATGTCTTGGCGCGGAACTTCCACTTGTGATACTCAACCCAGCGGTATTTCTCCTGCTGCTCGGCTGTGTATGTCGGCGACTCCGGATTGACGGCAAGGTTCTTGTAGTCCTTATGTTCGAAAGCTGACCAAGGCGGAGTGATTGTGAGCGATGCCATGAACTCTGAACCGCGGCGCGGGAAGAGCTGGTTGTCGGTAGATACACGCGACAGGGTGATGCCCAGGTTAAGGTTGTTACAGTTACCGTTGGTAACGATAAAGTACTGCCAGTTCTTCAGCATATAGCGCTGGTAGGCCAGCTCGACAGACAACTGGAAGTAGTCGTCAGGCCAGCGCAGACGCTTACCCCATCCCACTGACACACCGAGCAGCTTGACATACTTGTCGGGGTCCAAGTAATTTTCATAATAATTATTGTAACTGTTTCCGTAACCGTAAAGGTAGTTAAAATAATTATTCATGTAGGCGCTGTTGTAATAGTTGCTCGACACGTCGGTCTGCTTAGAGAAGTAAGCTCCGACGGTGAACTGTATAGGACGCTTTCCGCCGAACCAGTTGGTTGAGTAAGATGCGTTGTACGACTGATAATACGTACCGTTGGTCTGCGCTCCGATAGAAAGCACCTCACCGTCGCCGACGGGCAATATGCCGCGGTGCTCCTTATTCTTGTTGAAGAGGTTGGCCATTGAGAAGTTGTTGAGCTTCAAGCCGATACGTCCGATGACACCGGTCTGTCCCCAACCGAGCGAGAACTCAACCTGGTCGTTAGACTTCTGAACAAGCTCCCAGTTGATGTCAACGGTTCCATCTTCATAGTTAGGTCTTACATCCGGATTGATCTGCTCAGGGTCGAAGTGTCCCATAGACGCCATTTCACGTGCCGAACGCATCAAGGCCTCCTTAGAGAAGAGGTCGCCCGGCTTTGTTCTCAGCTCACGGCGCACAACGTTTTCATACACACGGGTGTTACCGTTGATGCGCACACGGCTGATGTGGGCCTGGTTGCCCTCCATGATACGCATCTCAAGGTCGATTGAGTCGCCAACGATGTTCACCTCGGTAGGCTGCAGATTGTAGAACAGATAACCGTTGTTCCAGTACTCATTGCCCACAGCGTCGTCGTCTTCAGAGAGTCGCTTGTGCATGAATTTCTGGTTATACACATCACCCTTCTTCATGCCGAGCAGACGGCTCAGATAGTCGGTTGAGAACACGGTGTTGCCCACCCATGTTATGTTTCTTATATAATATTTCTTTCCTTCGTCCACCTTCAGATAAATGCTGACATGCTTGTCGTCAACGTTCCATACGCTGTCTTCAACGATGGTGGCATCGCGATAGCCAAGTTCGTTATACTTGTCTATAAGGTTCTGCTTATCAGTCTTATATCGTTCGGGGGTATATTTCTTCGATTTAAGGAATGTCGACAGCTTGCCTGCCTCGTGTGTCTTGGTGAAGGCACCCTTTGTGAACAGTCCGCCCTTAATCTTAGAGTCGCTCAGGTTCTTGTTGCCCTCAATGATAATCTGGCGCACCTTCATCTTCTCCTTCTTGTCAATCTCGACGTCAAGTATCACCTGATTCTTAGCCGTTACGTCGTCGCGCTGGCGTATGTTTATCTCAGCATTCTTATAACCCTTGTCGTCGAAATAGTTTTTGGCCAGCAGCTCAGCACGGTCTATCATGTTAGGCGTAATCTGGTTGCCCTTAAGAAGTCCGAGCTTTGTCTCAAGGTCCTCGCGTTCCGACTTCTTCACACCTATATAATTAATGGTTGACACACGCGGGCGCAGAGCCAGATAGAAGTGCAGATAGATTTTGTCGCCTACGATAGAGTCGGACGCAATCTGCACGTTTGAAAACAGTCCGTGCTTCCAATAGCGCTTCACTGCCTCTGTAATCTCCTGACCCGGAAGCTCTATTTTCTGGCCGACGGTAAGGCCCGAAATACCCGTAAGCATATAATCTTCGTAACCTTCCACGCCTGACACAGCAATTCCGCCGATAACACCGGAACGCGGAGTGCCCGCATAAGAGATTTCAGGATTAACAATCTTTTCCTGCGCTACAGCCCCAATGCTGAAAAGCAATGCAGCGAGCAGTGTCAAGCATCCTATTATTCTGTTCATCTTATATGTCTGTTGTCTTGAATATTAATTATCGTTTTCAACTTGTTCCTCGGTCTTGCCGAAGCGTCTCTGGCGCTTCTGATAGCTTGCAATGGCCTCATGCAGGCTCTGCTCGTCGAAGTCGGGCCAGTAAGTGTCGCAGAAATAAAGCTCCGAATAGGCTATCTGCCAGAGCAGATAGTTGGATATGCGCACCTCTCCGCCCGTGCGTATCAGCAAGTCGGGGTCGGGCATGAAGCGTGTCTGCATGTGGTCTGCCACGACATTCTCATCGATTGCGTCGATTGCAAGACGTCCGTCCTTAACCTCGGCGGCTATGTTCTTTACGGCGTTGGTTATCTCCCACTTTGAAGAGTAGCTGAGAGCCACCACCATCGTCATGGCACTGTTGTCCTTGGTGTGCTCCATTGTCTCGTCCAGCTTCTCCCTGACCTGTAGCGGAAGCCTGTCGACATCACCGATAACGCGGAAGCGCACATTGTTCTTCATGAATATCTCGTCCTCAAGAGCCGTGAGCACAAGGCCCATAAGTGCGGCCACCTCATCGGCGGGGCGGTTCCAGTTTTCGGTTGAGAAGGTGTAAAGCGTCAGATACTTCACGCCGAGCTTCACACACTCTGACGTGATTTTCCTAACCGACTCAACACCGGCCTGATGGCCGTAGCTGCGCTTCTTGCCGCGCTCAGTTGCCCATCTGCCGTTGCCGTCCATGATGATGGCAATGTGCTGCGGTATGCGGTTCATGTCAATCTTAGTCTCAGTCATCTTTATTACATGTTATACATTTAGGCATGAAGCTGTAGGTTAATGTCAGCTTCAGAGCCGAATAGCAGTCAGTATTTTTGAAAAGTCCCGAACTCTTGATGCAGTAAGGGTCTGCCACGCCGTCGAGCTTGTCGCTGAGCGAGAAGTGGACAGCCCACTCAAGGCCAAGGTTCAGCCGCGACCCTATTTTATATTTCACGCCCAGGCCGAGCGGAAGGTTTGCCGTAAACACGTTGTCGGCGTCTGCCTTTACGTATGTTGCGCCAAGTCCGAGGAATATGAACGGAGTGAGGCGCTTGGCTCCTCTGTACTCACGGCCCGTGCCGTAAGGCCAGAAGTTGTATTCATAAGTTATTCCGAGGTCGATGAGCGTGTTGCTGAATTCAACCGGATTGTCGGAATACTCGGGATACCATGTCTCAAGCCCGGCCGAGCTGCCCTTCAGCTTTCCATATGAGAGGTCGAGCTTAAGGCCCATGTACGGATTGATTACACGTCTGAGAATGAGCGACGCCATGGGCTGCATGTTCTTGGTCACGTTGCCGTTGAAGTCGCCCTCGTATGCCACCATGCCTGCGCCCACACCTATCTCCATCTTATATTCGTTGTCGTCTTGTGCCATTGCACAAAGCGACAGCGCCGAGACAATGATGCAAAGCAGGATTTTTCTCATTTACGGGTGGTGAACTGTTATTATACGGTTATTTTGTTATTTTGTGAACGAGGTCTGGTTGTCGGCCCATCCCAGCTTGTTGAGCCTTCCGCGCCACACCTGTCCGTTGCCGCCGCATATTATCCAAAGGCAGTTTTCGTCGTCAACCGTTATGGCAAACGTGTTGCTCGTTCCGTTGGTGAAGCCCTCGGGCATAACATAGCTGTCGTCTGTATGCCATGTCAGTCCGTTGTCCTGGCTTACATATATCTTTCCGAATGCTTTTTCCTTGCATGTGCCGAGCGCTGTTCCGCCCATGGCTATGAGCACGTCGCCGTAGCGTGTCATCTTGAGGTCAGACAGGCGCGGCAGCTGATAGTTGTTCTCTTCGTTGCATTCTATCCATGAGTGCTGCTCCGAACCTGGGGCATACTCCTCTATCTTGCTCCACACGAAAGCCACAGAGTCTGCCGTAAAGGCGTCGTCGGCAGGATTGCCGGCTATTATTATGCGCTCTGAGCTTTTGTCTGTGTTAAGCGCGAAGGTGGCAAGTCCGGCATTGTGCACGGGCAGCTTTGCCTCGTCGCCTACTATGTTGTCGGCTGTCCATGTGGCACCGTTGTCGGCAGAGCTTACGGGTCTGCCTGCCGCATCCATGGCATATATCTTGCTTGTGCCTGCGCCAAGGAGCTGTCTGATATCAGCGGCTGCCACTGCTGTCCAGGCCGTTCCGTCGGCAGATGTCATCACGGTGCCGTTGCTGAGCGTATACAGCATGTTGTCCTTCACGATAACGCTCTTGTAAGCGTCGGCGTCGAGCTGAGTTGCCGCAGTCAGGGCGGTCCATGTGCCTGCCGCATCAGCTGTCAGAGCTGTAGTTGCCGTTCCGTTGCTTCCGAACAGCATCACCTTGCCGTTGAGCGTAACGGCCTTCATGCCGCTCATGGCCGTAAAGCGCGGCTCCACGGGCAGAGCGTTCCAGCGGAATGAGTCGGGATCTTCCTTATGGACGTTCACGCTGACCTTGTAGGCACGATAGTATGCTCCGCCTACCGAATATACTCTGAACTCGCGCGGCTGTGTGAAGTCTACAGAGTCAGAGCTGCTGTAATACGACAGGGTGTCGCTGTCTACATTCTTTATCACCACGATACCCGAGTTCTTGCTTCCCACGTTGCATATCACGTGCGCGGCATCAGTGCCTGCGGGCAGAGAGTCGGGGTTGTAAATCTCGCGTTTAAGCTGGTCGATGTAGAATTTGTATTTGCTGCCGGTAATCTCTACCTTGTAGACGCTGTCCTCTCCTTCGGATGACAGAGTGTGAAGATACTGATTGACCGTACCTAAAGAAAATGACGTTATGGCGGTGTCGTCATAATATACAAAATTGTTGTCGTTGTCGTCACTAAGGCATGAAGCCAGTAAAAATGTCCCGGAGAACAGTATTGCCAAACACTGGATAATACGTTTCATTCGCTGAATATTTTCTATTTTTAGCTGCAAATTTAATCAGAATTCCTTAAATAAAGCCTGATTTTAAATACTTTATTGTCTAAATTATTAATAAATTGGACTTTTTATATACATATATAAGTTTTTTTAAAGTTTTTATAAAAAAAAGGCCGGTATGAATCACTCACGCCGACCTCACAAAACCTTAACTGATGTTGGTGTTAATCAAATTAATGATGTACATTTTGGTCATCAACAAAATCTAAGACCAACATCACTTAATTAAAAATCTAATAACATAATCTTTACCTTAAATCTATCAAACTACTAACCTATGAAAACGTATTCTCACGAACACGAAGCAAAGATAGCGCATTGTGTGCGAACACACAAGCATTTTCCTTTGTTTTTTGCATCAAAAAGCTGTTTTTTTGACTTAAATCAAAACACTTGTTTTTCGTCAACGCAAACAGGCTGCCGCACGACAGCCGACTGCCTAAAACGGCCCGAACGGCCACGGAACATGCCCCCACACGCCGCAGCATGCACGGACGTAAACCGGGCGGCGGCAGCCTGCACGGGAGCTAAAAGCCTGCGGCAGGACATGACAAAAGCCGCGCGCGGCAACACATGCACACGCATGCAGGCCGGGCGCACATACCGCCCTGAAAGGGACAAAACGACTATCACGCAGCGGCATCAGCGGCGCGTGAACACCATGCCGTCTACGACAAAGCTCTCCTTAACTCCGCCAGAGGCACCGACAGATACGGGCGACTTGACCGTAATCTGGCGTGTTGACGGGTTATAAACGGGCACGGCACGGTAAGTGTTGCCGTCGCGTCCGCCTACATACTCAATCACAGCCTTGTTGCCCTCTATCTTGCGGGCCCTTATCAGGCTGTTGTCCACCTTCATTCCGCTGCCGTATGCAACATAAATAGTTCCGTAGCACATCTCGCTTCCGCCTTCGGCGTTTTCCTCATACATGCTCTTGTAGTAGAGGTTTATGCGCAGCGTGCCGTCGCCCTTTGCCAGTTTCCATTCACCGTTGAACGGCGACGCCCTGTGCAGGACATACGAATTCTGCGGCAGCTTCTTCAGTTCGTCGTCCACATACGAGAAGCCGTCGCTGCTGGTCATCTTCAAACTGCCGTCTGCCATATACTCGAAGCTGAGCTTGGAGTCTTTCTCGGCAAAGTAGGCTGTGGCCGTGGCCCTGTTGCCGCTCATCTTAAGGTTTTCAATCGTATACGCCATCGACGTGTCATCGGGCTTGATTCTTATAATGCCGGCACACGGGTCGCCGTCCATCGAGTTAGGGTCAGATATGCTCTTTCCGTAGAAGTCGATGTCGACATACAGTCCGTCGGCATACCAGGCACCCTTGAACGGACGGGCAGTCTGAGCCAGAGCCGCAGTTACAGACGAGAATAACAACACACTGATAATAGCTTTTAGCAGCATTGCAGGTTTCATAATTTTAAGATAAGATGGTTAGGTTAAACATTTAAGAAACTCATCTCCGCGGGGCGTACAAGGGCGGAAGACGCACAATGACACGCACGGGATATTTTTTTTACAAATATACTGAATTTATTTTTCTTTCGTGCCGGCAGGATAAAAAATAAAAGCGCAACCGCATAATTTATATACGGCAAAGGGGATATGGCATGAAATGTTGACGACTGTGAAATGCGCAGCAGCAAAGGGCCTTACCTAATGCCGGCACCACAAAAACAGCCTGCTTTGCAAAAGACGGCAAACGGCACGCCGAAACATGGCCTTTTGCAGGCTGAAAGGGCACCTTTTGGAACGCAAAAGGTATGCTTTTGCAAAGCCGTAAAATGCAATATGTTTTCAAGAAAGGCTCATCACCCACGATAACATGACATAACCTACTGACTGTCAACAACATAAACCACAGCAAACCATGTCTGCAGCTCATCACGCCGGGATGCCATACAGCAGATGTGATGAGTCAGGGCATCAACTCATCACACCGCAAACGTCTGACACACAGCGCATAACATACCGCCGTGATGAGTGACGAGTAAATACGAAAAACTTTTCTGTTTCATATTATCCCAAATCGTCATCATATCGTATATGGCTTAATCCATTTTGGTCATTCATGCCTTCAAGCCGTCTTTTTGTCTCTATTGAAGCATTTTCGTCTGTCTTTCCATGACATAGCCCGCCATAACCGCGAAAGGCGAAAACTACGACCCGCTCAATATTAAGCAAAAATACAGACAGAACAATAACGGCAAACTTGGGATTATCCATCTGCCCCACCCCGCCTACAGGCATCAGGGGCTGTCAGGCAGACTCACCGCACGCTGCACGGCAGGACGCCACGGACCATACGGCAGGGCACAAAAAGAAAGTAGGCATGCCATAAGGCACGCCTACTTAAAAGGATATCTAAATCTATTTTATTCAGAATTAGAGTTTCGGACCTGCAGCTACGAGAGCCTTACCAGCCTCATTTCCTTCGTACTTAACGAAGTTCTTGATGAAGCGGCCTGCGAGGTCTTTAGCCTTAGCTTCCCACTCAGCAGCGTCAGCGTATGTGTCGCGCGGATCGAGGATCTTAGGATCAACTCCAGGAAGTTCTGTCGGAACCTCGAAGTCGAACATAGGTATCTTCTTTGTAGGAGCGTTGTTGATAGAACCGTCGAGGATAGCGTCGATGATACCACGTGTGTCGCGGATTGAGATACGCTTGCCAGTTCCGTTCCAACCTGTGTTAACCAGGTAAGCCTTAGCACCGCTCTTCTCCATCTTCTTAACCAGCTCCTCAGCATACTTTGTAGGATGCAGCTCGAGGAATGCCTGACCGAAGCAAGCAGAGAATGTAGGAGTAGGCTCTGTGATACCACGCTCTGTACCAGCCAACTTAGCTGTGAAGCCTGAGAGGAAGTAGTACTTAGTCTGCTCCGGAGTCAGGATAGATACAGGAGGCAGTACGCCGAATGCGTCAGCTGACAGGAAGATTACCTGCTTAGCAGCCGGTGCGTGAGAAACAGGCTTAACGATGTTGTCGATGTGGTAGATAGGATAAGAAACACGAGTGTTCTCAGTTGTGCTCTTGTCTGTGAAGTCGATCTTGCCCTCAGCGTCAACAGTTACATTCTCGAGCAGAGCGTCGCGGCGGATAGCGTTGTAGATATCGGGCTCGCTCTCCTTGTCGAGGTTGATAACCTTAGCGTAGCATCCACCTTCGAAGTTGAACACGCCGTTGTCGTCCCATCCATGCTCGTCGTCACCGATAAGCAGACGTTTCGGGTCAGTAGACAGAGTTGTCTTACCTGTACCAGACAGACCGAAGAAGATAGCTGTGTTCTCGCCGTTCTTGTCGCAGTTAGCAGAGCAGTGCATTGAAGCGATGCCCTTCAGCGGCAGGAAGTAGTTCATCATAGAGAACATACCCTTCTTCATCTCACCACCATACCATGTGTTGATGATAACCTGCTCTCTTGAAGTTACGTTGAACACAACAGCTGTCTCTGAGTTCAGACCGAGCTCCTTGTAGTTTTCAACCTTAGCCTTAGAAGCGTTGTAAACAACGAAGTCAGGCTCAAAGTCCTCAAGCTCTTCCTCAGAAGGACGGATGAACATGTTCTTTACGAAGTGAGCCTGCCAAGCTACCTCCATGATGAAACGAACAGCCATACGTGTGTCCTTGTTGGCACCGCAGAAACCGTCGATAACATAGAGTTTCTTGTTTGAAAGCTCATTCTTTGCTATTTCCTTAACAGCAGCCCAAGCTTCCTGAGAAGCAGGTTTGTTGTCGTTCTTATATTCGTCTGAAGTCCACCATACAGTGTCCTTTGAAGTTTCATCCATTACGATGAACTTATCTTTAGGAGAACGTCCGGTGTAAATACCTGTCATTACGTTTACTGCACCGAGTTCTGTCACCTGACCTTTGTCAAAACCCGTAAGGCCGTCTTTTGTCTCTTCCTCAAACAATACCTCATAAGACGGGTTGTAAAGAACCTCAGTTGTACCTGTGATTCCATACTTTTCTAAAACTGACTTATCAAACTTTGCCATTTTAATAATATATTAAAAAGTGAATTATTTGTTCCTGATAGTTACCTTAAATCGGCTGCAAAGTTAGCAAAAAATCGATTATCAGCCAACAATGAAGGGTATAAAAAACACCTATAAAAAGTCTTTTTAGGTTAAAGTATTAAAAATTTAAACTGCCCGAAGTATTTTTGCAATTTGCACTTTGCAAAAATCGAGAAATATTTTTACTTTTGCACAAATACATAACATACAGTCACGAAAGACTGCAGAAAAAGAACAAAAGCATGCAAGTAATTAATTTTAGCGAAACCAACTCGATTTTAAACCAATATCTGGCAGAGATAAGAGACGTAAACTATCAGCAGAACCGCCTGCTGTTCCGCAACAACATAATGCGCGTGGGCGAGATGATGGCCTACGAGATAAGCAAGACGCTCGAATATGAGACGAAAGACGTAACCACGCCCCTGGGCGTATCGCGCGTCAGCGTGCCTGCCGACAAGATTATCCTTGCCACGATATTCCGCGCCGGACTGCCTTTCCACAACGGATTCCTCAACGTGTTCGACCATGCCGGAAACGCCTTTGTGAGCGCATACCGCGAATATACCGACAACGAGCACACCGAGGTGGGCATACATGTTGAATATCTTGCCACGCCGAGCATCGACGGCAAGACGCTCATCATAGCCGACCCCATGCTGGCAACGGGCGGATCGATGGAGCTTGGCTACAAGGCCTTCCTTACCAAAGGCACGCCCAAGCGCATACACATAGCCTGCGTGATAGCCACACCCGACGGCATAGACCACATAAAGAAGACTCTGCCCGACGACAAGACCACAATATGGTGCGCAGCCGTTGACCCGGGCATGAACGAGCACAAATACATCGTGCCGGGATTCGGCGATGCCGGCGACCTGTGCTACGGCAGCAAGCTGTAAGTAAAAATAGTAGAGCCATGAAAGCAAGGAAAATTAGTTTTATAGAACAACTTTCCTTGCTTTTTGTTTTTCTTTAATTATATAACATCCATGTGGAAGATTGCTCAACACCCTGCCATACACATCTGCGACTTCTGAGGCGGGAATAATCTTTATTAGATATCCCTGCAAAGTGTAAATTCTTATATCTCCATTTTCAGAAGACGTTTTTAAAGTTTCATCTACTGAAGACGGAATAGACTCTCCCATTTCTATAAACCTATCTTCCAAAGCATAATAATAAGATGCCTTGACTGAGGTAATGTCTTTTCCATCAAGATTTATTTTATCATTCGGCACCAGAACATGAAACTCTGTTTCTGTCTGACTATATACAGGTAAAACAACATCATAAACATACGTTTCCCCATCTGCAACTAATTCAAGCCGTATTGTATTTTGAAAATTATTTACAGTACTGTTTTTTATTGCTAATAAGAACGATCTGCCTGGAGCAAAATTCTCAAACTCTGTACCGACTTCTTCTATAGGTTTACCTAAATAGAGCAAAGGATTCTGAAGATGATTGTCAGGAACAGAAACCGTTGCGATGCCATTCTCAATCTCTACATCAACAGTAGAAGGTGCATTATCCCATACAAAATTTGGCTCTGAAACAAAATCCGATTTAGAATACAACCTAAGCTGATAGTTACCGTCACCAATATCTTTTGGCAGTGATACTAATTGATGTTTTGCCTCTGCAAACGTATAACCGGCAGAAAGTCCATAAGTTGACTCTGTAAGAATTTTTTCAATTTTCCCATCCTTAACCAAACACCAGCCGTATTTTACAGTTGTTTTTTCATCACAACAATTCCTCAGTCTACAGCTAAGATAAAATTTCTCTCCACAATTAATCTTAATGCTATTCAACAAACTATCTTTATTTAAGATTATCGGCTCCTCAGAAATACAAACTTGTTTTGGATAATCCTCAAAATCTGGAACAGGATAACAATTTGTCACCATTGCCTGTGTAGCATTATAGCATACCGGCCTGCCGCCTGGATACGTTCCGCTCTGATTTATCACATTAATATCCACATATTTATTTCCATTTCCGCCATGTCCAAAATTAACATGATACAAACCTTCGTCATTTATGCCATCAACAATAAACATATGACCTGCATTTCCGCCGTTAAACAACCAGCTACCCCTATAAAATACAGGATGTCCATCGCGCAACTGTCTGTTTATCATTTCTGTCCATTCCGCCGTTGAATAATAAGCTCTCTTAAGATATCGGCTCTCAGGAGAAAAATGCAGATAATGCTGTAATCCATAAAGCATTTTTGCATAATTATTTACGCCGGTACTTTTACCATAATCAGAATACATCGCAGCGCCACAAGCATACACTAACTTTGCAACAGCATTTGCCTGTAAACTGTTATACTCTCCTTCAACATACTCCGGGAGTATATTTTCCCAATCAAACGTTATCTCATCAAAATTTACATTAACAGGCACATTAAGGCTCCCGCTAGTATACGAAACGCTACCATAACCGTGCAAAAGAGTCTTATAATAAGATAAAATCTGCGATATAGCTATAGCCCCACATCCTGCAGCACTATTCTCTGGGCACATAAGATTAAATGGTGCGTTCTGATGAAACTTTGCTTTTATCAAAGGGTCAACAGTCTGTGAAAAAGACTTATTAAACCAAAGACACAGACATGAAATTAAAATAAAAAATGCTTTATTGATCATTCTCAAATTAGTCTAATTGCAAAAACAAAAAAACGATATCATTTTGTGCTTCAACTATGTTTTAGTCAAGCACAGAATGATACCGTTTATTGCCCTATATTTATTTAACTTCCCAAATATCGTTGGTTTCGAGCAGCTCCATGAAGTTGTGATATTTCTTCTTGGCGCTTACTTCTTCGATTTGCTCCTTAACTGCCATTTCGTAGGTAGGAGCCTCAACGTCGCGGATGACGCCGAGCGCAACGGGGAATCCGTGCTCGTTGTCCATCATGGCAAGTTTCAGCTGCAGAGTGTTGTCAAGGCAATGAGCGTCGTGCACGAGAATGTCTTTCTCTGTGATGCCGTTCTCGCCCAGCTTAACAACCTTGAGGCCGAAGCCTTCCTGCATGAGTCCGTACTCATTGTTCTCGCCGAAGATCAGCGGCTCGCCGTGGCGAACGTAGATGGCGTTCTTGGCGCGCACTTCCTTCTTGTAGATCGGATCGTAACATCCGTTGTTGAAGATCACGCAGTTCTGCAGAATCTCGCACACAGAAGCACCCTTATGCTTATATGCAGCCTTGAGAATGTCTACTGTGCCCTGAGCGTCGGTGGCAACGGCACGTGCGAAGAAGTGGCCGCGTGCTCCGAAGCACAGTTCTGCCGGCAAGAACGGATCCTCAACAGTGCCATAAGGTGACGACTTGCTGACAAATCCGCGCGGAGAAGTAGGCGAATACTGGCCTTTGGTAAGTCCGTAGATGCGGTTGTTGAGCAGAATCATGTTTATGTCGATGTTGCGGCGCATGGCGTGAATGAAGTGGTTACCGCCGATAGCGAGTCCGTCGCCGTCACCGCTAATCTGCCATACTGCCAGGTCGGGATTGGCAACCTTGGCACCCGTAGCGATAGACGCAGCACGTCCGTGAACGGTCTGCATGGCATAAGTGTTTACATAATAAGGCAGACGGCTTGAGCATCCGATACCTGAAATGACGGCTGTCTGATAAGGCGGAACGCCGAGTTCTGCCATAGCCTTGTGCAGCGATGCGAGGAAGAAATGGTCGCCGCAACCGGGACACCACCGCGGCTGTCCCTTTTTATAATCTTGCGCAGTATATTCCATTGCAATTATTTTTATGGAGTAAAGGGTATGAAGCTAAGGAGCTAAGACAACAGCAAGCGCAGCGATTTATCATGCAAGCATGCCATGAAATCTGTCTGATTGTTATGTCAGCAATCTCTTCTTATCCATAGTAAAGGATATCCACGGCCAATACGGCCTTCAAGACATTTGTCTTAACTCCTTTACTCCATTACTTCTTTACTCTTGTATTTTACTTCTTAATTATTAATTATTTTGGTGAACGCCTTTACAAGCTCGCCTACCACGAAGGGCTGACCCTTAACCTGGTTGAACTGATAAGGCATGAAGTTGTCGATTCTCATGCGCAGATAGCCTGCGAACTGACCAAGGTTCTGCTCTGCCACAACTACCTTCTTATACTTGCCCAGCACTTCAGCTGTGTTCTTAGGCAGCGGGTTGATATAGTTGAAGTGAGCGAGAGCCACCTTATGACCGGCACTTCTCATCTCTTCCATAGCAGAATACAGATGGCCGAATGTTCCTCCGAAACCAACGATCAGCAAGTCGGCATCGTCGGCGTCGCCCTGCACTTCGAGGTCTGGAACAGGAATCTTGAACACTTTTGCTGCACGCAGACGGCACATCTTGTCGTGGTTCTCCGGATCGGTAGAGATGGCACCTGTGTCGCCGTCTTTCTCCAGTCCGCCAAGGATGTGCTCGTAGCCTTCCTGTCCCGGTATAGCCCAGTAGCGTGCACCTGTCTCCGGATCTCTCTTATACGGAGTGTAAACGCCCTTCTGCTCAGGTGTTGCATAGTGAGGATGTATTTCGGGCAGCTCATTGATATCAGGCAGTTTCCATGCTGACGACCCGTTAGCCACAAAGGCGTCGGTGAGCAGCACAACAGGAGTAAGATGCTCGAGAGCAATCTTGGCTGCAGCATATACAGAGTCGAAACAGTTTGTAGGACTTGTTGCGGCAATCACCGGCATGGGCGACTCACCGTTACGTCCGAAGAGAGCCTGCAGCAGGTCGGTCTGCTCGCTCTTTGTAGGCAGACCTGTTGACGGACCGCCACGCTGAACGTCGATGACAACGAGCGGCAGCTCGTCGATTACAGCCAGGTTCATGGCTTCTGACTTAAGACAGATGCCGGGGCCTGATGTAGATGTTGCGGCCAGGGCACCGGCGAACGATGCACCAATGGCACTGGCGCATCCAGATATTTCGTCTTCGCACTGCACCGTCATGACACCGCACGACTTATGCTTAGCCAGTTCGTGCAGGATGTCTGTGGCAGGAGTGATGGGATATGAGCCAAGATAGAGCTTAAGGCCGGCCTTCTCGGCAGCGGCAATAAGTCCATAGGCAGTAGCCTTGTTACCCGTTATGTCCATGTAGCGTCCCTTAACCTTATTCTTAGAGTCGATGCGGTAAGTGGCGGGCACGCTTGCGTGAGTGTTGTGGCCGTAGTCATATCCGGCATGCACCACCTTGATGTTGCACTCTGCAACAGCAGGCTTCTTGGCAAACTTCTCGCGCAGGAACGATGTAACGAAGTCGAGATTGCGGTTAAACAGCCAGCATACGACGCCGAGAGCAAACATATTGCGGCACTTCAGCACGGTCTTGTTGTCGAGTCCGCTGTCTGCCAGGCAGTCTTTCACCATCTGAGTTATCGGACAAGCCACCACGCGGTCGGGGTCGATGCCCATCTCGCCCAGGTAGTCGTCAGTTTTAAACTCGGCCTTCTTCAGGTCGGCCGGACCGAAGCTGTCGGTGTCGATGATTATCGTAGCCTGTGGCTTGGCAAACTTGTACTGAGTCTTCAGTGCAGCAGCGTTCATGGCCACCAGCACGTCACACTTGTCGCCGGGAGTGTAAGCACGTCCACTGGCGATGTGAACCTGAAAGCCCGAAACACCCGTAAGCGATCCTTGCGGGGCGCGGATGTCTGCCGGATAATCCGGAAACGTCGAGATTCCATTACCTATCGTAGCCGAAACTGTCGAGAAGATGTTTCCCGCCAGCTGCATGCCGTCGCCGGAGTCACCCGAAAAACGCACTACGACATCATCTAACTGTTTTACTTCCAATTCTTCTGCCATAAAAAGTCTTTTTAAACTTTATAACTTATTAGTATGTTTTTCTACCGTCTGTTGCCGCGCCGGGCTGACCCAAACGCGAGAACAATGCTATGTATTTAAGATTAATTGCAAAGGTCGTAAAGATTATCGAAACCGCAAAATCTTTTTGCATAAATATTTAGCATCTGACAGCATTTTGTCGAAAATTGTTCACTTCTGCGACAAAAATTAAGTGTTTCAATAACAATAATAACACAATAAAAGTGGTGAAAAAAATAATATGTCAGAGCTATTTTTTGCTAAAAAAACATCTTTCCGCTACATCAAGAAAACGCTGAAAGGCCCTGAAACACGCATATTTACGAGCCAAAGCATATCTGCACGGCAACCTTCAGGCATCACGTACAGCAGCTTTTCTGCCACGGCAAGGGCGAAAAGATGATAAACGATGCCTCAAACCACAAAAATTTCAAACTGAAAGCAGGCTGTCAGCGCTGCCTATTATAATATAATAAGGTGTAGCTCTGCAGCATGCCATCAACGACAGATTCATCTGCACATCAATTCTGAGGCTATCTACCGGCATGAATTACCATAAGTATCTGTTTTTCTGCATATAAACATCTGCGCACCAACAAAAAAGCGACATTACAACAAATAAGATAAAACTTTGCTTTTAATCTGAAACGCCGTTATACACGAAGCCATAAAAACCGGCTGCATAAGTCAGACAAAAAACGCTGTATATGCCGTTTTATCATCAACAAGTTACAATCTGTAACCTTGACAAGTCCATAACAGGGGTTATCATACATTTTCTGGCTGTTATGATATAACAAATGCCGGCATGAGCCTTGATGCTTCATGCCGGCATTTGCAGTTGCCACAGCTGTATTTTTATTGTTCCTCAGCCAGTGTGAAATCGAGCTGGCGCTTCTCAATGTTGGCGCGTGCCACCTTGATTTTTATCGGGTCGCCCAGCTGATATTTGTTGTGATGACGGCGGCCAACGAGACAATAGTTGCGCTCATCGAAGTCGTAGTAGTCGTCGTCCAAGTCGTGCATGGGCACCATGCCTTCGCAGTGGTTCTCGTCTATCTCGCAGTAAATGCCGTAAGACGTTATGCCGCTGATGTGGGCAGAATATTCGTTGCCTATCTTGTCGGCCATAAACTCCACCATCTTATATTTTATAGAGTCACGCTCGGCGTTCTGTGCTATCTGCTCCATGTCGCTCGAGTGTTCGCACAGCTCCTCATAATACTCTTTGTTTGCGCTGCGTCCGCCGTTCTGATAGCGTGTGAGCAGGCGGTGAACCATCGTGTCGGGATAGCGGCGGATAGGACTTGTGAAGTGGGTGTAATATTCGAAAGCCAGTCCGTAGTGGCCGATGTTGTGCACGCTGTATTTAGCCTTCATCATTGCCCTCAGCGCAACGCTCTCTATCACGTTCTGCTCGCGGCGGCCGTTGCAGTCGTCCATCAGCTTGTTCAGGCTGCGCGATATCTCACCCTTGGTGCCTTCGGTCTTCAGCTTGTAGCCGAACTTCACGATAAACTCGCGCAGACGCTCCAGCTTCGTCGGGTCGGGCACGTCGTGTATACGGTAAGGCAGCGTCTTTGCCTTCTGCCCCTTCTTCACTTTGCCCACGCCCTCTGCCACGCTGCGGTTGGCCAGCAGCATAAACTCCTCGATGAGTTTGTTGGCGTCTTTCGACTTCTTGAAGTAGCAGCGTGTGGGCTTGCCCTTCTCGTCAACGTCGAAGTGAAGTTCCTCGCGGTCGAACTTCACCGCACCGTTCTTGAATCTTGCCTTACGCAGCTTCTTTGCCAGCATGTCGAGCGTTATCAGTTCTGTGGCAAACTCGCCCTTGTATCCGTCCTTGCCTGCAGGCGGTGCGGGCTCACCCGTGCCTTCCACCACTCCGTTGTCTTCCAAGATCTGCTGCACCTCCTCATAGGCAAAGCGGCGGTTACTCTTTATCACGGTGTGAACCAGTCGCCAGCTCTTCACGTTGGCATCAGCGTCGAGGTTGAACACAGCACTGTAAGCCAGTTTCTCCTCGTCGGGGCGCAGCGAGCATATAAAGTTGCAAAGGCGCTCGGGCAGCATAGGTATGGTGCGGTCAACGAGATACACGCTCGTGGCACGCTTCTGTGCCTCCTTGTCTATTATGGAGCCTTCGGTAACATAGTGAGACACGTCGGCAATATGCACGCCAACCTCCCAGAGGTCTTTGCCCAGCGGCTTTATTGACAAGGCGTCGTCGAAGTCCTTGGCGTCCTTGGGGTCAATTGTGAACGTGGTTACGTCGCGGAAGTCCTCGCGCTCCTTATAGTCTTCCTCGGTTATCTCGGCACTTATCTTCTCGGCAGCCTCCTCAACCTTCTTGGGATATCTGTACGGCAGACCATACTGTGCCAGTATGGCGTTCATCTCAACGTCGTTGTCGCCGGTCTCGCCCAGAATGTCAACCACCTCGCCTATTATGTTCTTGTTGTCTGTGTCGGGCCATTTTGTAACCTTCACCAGCGCCTTGTCGTTGCTCTTTCCGCCCTTCAGCTTGTTCTTCGGTATGATGACGTCGTGAACAAATATGTCGCTGTTCGAAACGAGGAAGGCAAAGTCTTTCTCAACTCTCAGCTTGCCCACGAACGTGTCGCGCGCACGCTCAAGTATCTCTATAACCTTAGCCTCCTTGATGTGGTTCTCCCTGCGCGCCATGAACGTAACCTTGACGCGGTCGCCGGTAAGCGCGAAGAGCGAGTTGCGCTCGGCCACGAACACGGGCTTGCCGCCGTCGTCGGGCACAAAGCTGTTCTTGCCGTTTGCCTTGCGTATGAAGCGGCCTTCCTGCACCTGTCCCTTGGTGTTCAGCTTGTATGAGTTGTCGCTCACCTTGCTCAGGAAGTCGTCCCATGCCATCTCCTCCATCACGTCCACAGCCAGCATCTTTGCCGGATGAGTCTTCAGGTTGAGAGTCTTGAATATGTTCTTGAAACTTAATGTCTTGTCTGAGTTCTGCAGAAAGAGGTTTTGCAGCATCTCCGATATTTTGTTCTTGGTCAGCCTCTTTGTCGATTTTTTTCCTTTTGCCATAATCTTGTGTTTTTTTAATTCCCGGCCTGCCGTCCGCCTCGGTTCTGTGCGCGCCCCGTGCATCAGCCCTGCCTGAGGGCTTTGTGCTGTTCTGCGCCGTGCAGGCGTGGCATAGCCTTTCTGTGCGAAGTTACGAAAATAATTTCTTACTTCAGCATTAATTTCACCTTAAATAATTAATTTTATGTTACATATCGGTTAAAACTGCCAGCCGCAGCTACCTTAAGGACACAAACAAGGCATATTGGGGCATCATTTTTTGCGTGTTGTCAAAAAATAAGCGTATCTTTGTAAAGACGTTGGCGATGCGTTGCCGACACAAGAAACGTTCGTATAATCATAAATTTGCGGATATTATCTGTCTTGCCGTGTCTTTCGGTCCGGCTTTTTTACTAACTAAAGATTTTCATGCCATGATGCCATTCCGTATAAATCTTCATAAGCTGTCTGTCGCCGTGCTGATATGCCTGGCAACAGTCTGCGTACTGCATGCCCGAAACATCGACGCAACCGATGCCCATGACGAGGCTATGCTGATAATGAAGGCGTCCGACGCCGTAAGCTCGCTCGACAGGAGCCAAGCCTCAACAGAGCGCATAAGGGCGGCTGCAAGGCTCGTTCCTGTGCTGAATGACTATGCAGACATGCTGGCGTCCAACCGTCTTGACCCGAAAGGCAGCATGAAGATGGCAGCGCTGAAGGCCTGCGCCGACGCTGCCGAGCGATATTCGGAAGAATGTCCCGAGGCGCTGGCGCGCACGCTCTACAACCTTGCCAACCTGCAGGGCTCATACTACGACAGTGCCTGCATCCCCACGATAGAGCGGGCGATAAGTCTAGTAGACGGCATAGCCACGGCCGAAGAGTCGCAGTTGCTTTACAAGATAGCGCGCCAGCACCTGCTCTACAGCTATATTGAAGGCGAAAGCCCTATGCGCATAAGGGAGATATTCGGTCTCGAGAAAGACTTTCTGAGATTCTACAAGAGTCATCCTGAAACGGTCAGCAAGGCGGAGATGATGCACATGCTGGCCATAATGAAGGAGCGCACCGAGTTTGACAACGACTTCAAGCAGGCAACCGACAGCGTGCTGTTTGCCGACAAGGATATCGACACCACACATTACGACATCATCCCATTTACCGGTATTATAACCAACTCGCCTTATTATTACAGAGAGAGCCTCGCCATATTGAGGCGGCTGCTGGGCAACGACAGTCCCGACACGATGGTGCCGTGGATAAACTGCCTGATGGCAGGGGCCATGCCGGGCGACGGGGCTGCGCTCGTGGCGGCTGCCGACAGCGTGGTGGCCATAACCGAAAGCAAGATGCCGCAGGGACATCCGATGATAACAGACATGAAGGCCATACGCGACTATATAGCGGCGTCCAACGGATATCCGCTGCGATTCGACTGGAAATATGCCGGCGAGCTTGAGTCTTACGCCGGATACTACGGTGCAGGCTCAAGGGCGTATCTGTCGCTGCCCGTAATCTACGGGCTCAACCTGGGCATGGCAGCGGGCGCATCGTCAGTGGCAGACGTGATGAAGATGGAGCAGATATATGACGCCACGGCGCGCATCACCTACGCCGACGACCCGGGACAATATATTATGGACAAGATGTGCTTCATGCAGGCATACGAGAAGAGCGACGTGACGACGTTGGCATCGAGGCTGCAGGAACTTACGGCCATGGCACTCGACCGCAGACTAAAGCCTTCATGGCGGCTGTTTGCAGCGGCACGGCGACTGGCGCAGGCATGCAACAGGAACGGACGGACGCAGGACGCACTGGCCATAACACGCCGACTGGCCGGCGACCTCGACGTGCTTACCGGCGGAAAGGCGCTGCCCATAACGGCTGACATACAGCTCGAGACGGCGGGATATGCGCAGTATTACTCTCAGTCGGCCGACACTATAAGGCGCGAATACGACAAGACGCTGAAACTCTATGCAGAGGTAGGCATTCCGCCCACGATGCCGCTGCTCAACTACGGACTATATCTCAACAGCATAGGCGACTATGACGGAGCCATACGGCAGTTTGACGCCCTGCTGAAGCTCGACGCGCTGCGCGACCTGCCTTACGACCGGGCATACACGCGCCTGCTGCTCGGTCAGTCCATGCTCAACGCCCATATTACCGACACGGCACGGCTTGCCGACGTTTTCGGCGAGGCTGAAAAGTTGTATATGGCTGACACCGTCGACCTGAACAGCGAAACGGTAAGGGGCTACATGCTTCTGGCTCACTACTATAACTATCTCAACCGTCACGACCTGACAGAAAAGGCGCTGCGCAAGGGCTGGGAACTGGCCTCGCAGCTGTGCGAACCTCTTGACGCAACGCTGTTCGACTTCAACAACGAGCTGTTCAGCCTCTATTTCTTTCAGGGCAACGACCACGAGGCCGAACTGTTCAACGAGCAGAACATAGCTGCCATCGAGGCTGCCGGACTGCAGGAGTCTGCCCTCTATCTTGAAGCTCTGTGGAACAGGTTTATCATTATCAACTGGCGCACGCCCAACGACCTGCTGCAGTATCTGCCTGCCGTGATGGAACAGATACCCATAATAGCGTCTGTGTATGAACGCACCGGACAGTCGCCCGACATACTTTACAACTACGCACTGCGCATACTTACCGTGGCGCTCGATGCCGCGGCCGAAGGCAAGACTCAAATGGACAGCAGCGCGGAAGAATATGGCAAGACTGCAGAAAAGGCTGCCGAATACCGCAAGGGCAAGGAGTTTTTCTACAGGATGATGAGCATGTTCAAAGAACAGGCCTTGCCGCTGATGCACAAAATAGAGAAAGACTTTCCCGAATATGTCAAGCCCTACGACTATCGCGCCACTCCCACATGGCTGAGCATAGTCAGCAGTCTTATGAAGTGGTATGGCAAGGTGGAAGCCGACAAGCAGCTTGAGCTGCACTACCTTAACCTCATGGCAGAGGCATACACCGCAAGCGGCACACCCTGGCAGGCAGACAACGCCATGGCCGAATATTACATCAGGGAGAGCAACTGGCAGAAGGCATACGAACATACGCAGCGGTGCTGTCAGCACATCGACAGGTTCAGCACGTTCGAGAAACTTCAGATTGGCGACAGGATGGCATTCCTTGCCAACACGCTGCACCACGACGATGAAGCCGTTGAGACTGCCGTGGCACAGGCAGGGCGCATACGCTCGTATGTGCTTGCCAACTTCGACTTCATGTCGTCTAACGAGCGCGCAGAGTTTCTTAACTCATACGGCAACACGGGCATACGCCTCAACGACATGCTGTCGCGCCGCCCCGCAGAGCTTGCTGCCGACGTATACGACGCAGCCCTGTTTGACAAGGGCCTGCTGCTGCACTCGTGGGAGAGGCTGCGCCGCTCGATCCTGCGCTCGGGCGACAAGACGCTTGCTGCCAAGCTCGACACGCTCGACATGCTGAACAAGCAGAAGAGGGCCATGAGCATGGACATGACCGACTCGGCGTCATCGTGGGCACACGCCAAGATGCAGCGCAGCATAGACAGGTTGGAGAAGTGGCTGTCAAGACAGACCGTGAAGTTTCGTGCCGACACCATGCGCGTGGTGTCGTGGCAGGATGTCAGAAGCAGTCTGAAAGATAAAGAGGCGGCAGTGGAGTTTGTGCTGGGCGACAGCTCGCTCATGGCGCTCGTGGTGCGCCCAGGCTGCGAGCGGCCGCGGTATGTAAGGCTGTGCAACGCCGCCGAATGCTACGAGACGCTGAGCAGGGTTGACAACTTCCCTGCCGAGACGCGGGCCCGACGGCTCTACACCTACGGGCGCTCAAGGCTCTACGACATGATATGGGCACCGCTCGCCGGCGAGCTCGGCGGTGTCAAGACGGTGTATTATTCGCCCACGGCATTCCTCAACCGCGTGGCATTCGCCGCACTGCCTGTGTCGGCAGACAGCTGTCTGGCTGACTGCTACGACCTTCATCAGCTGTCAACCACGGCCCTGCTCGCAGCACGCGGCAGAACAGGCAAGATAAGCTCGGCAGCGCTCTTCGGCGGAATAAACTACGGCAACATGCCCGAAAGCATGACACAAAACGCCGACGGCTCACGTGCAGCCTTGTCGGTGGCTTTTGCCGACCTGACCGAAACACGGGCAGAGACCGACACCATTGCCGAAAACATGACTGCCGGAGGCATAGCCATAGACAAATATATGGGCGACAACGCCACAGAGGCCAACTTCTACGCGCTCGACGGCAACAGCCCGGGCATAATACACCTGGCCACGCACGGCTTCTACATCAGCGAGAAAAACGTTGAAAGCAACGCCTTCCTGAAGAATCACCCCGGCGGACGCTATCACTCGATGCAGCGCAGCGGACTGGCCTTTGCCGGAGCCAACGCCACATGGATGGGCGAAAAGAAGCCCGACGGCAACGACGGCATCATGACGGCCAACGAGCTGTCTATGCTCGACCTTAGCCGCACTGACCTCGTGGTGCTCTCGGCATGCGAGACGGCGCTCGGCGACTACAGCCTTGAGGGCGTCTACGGACTGCAGCGCGGATTTAAGGAGGCTGGTGTAAGGTCGATGATTCTGTCGCTATGGAACGTCAACGACCGCGCCACGTCGCTCTTCATGCAAGACTTCTATCGCCTGTGGCTCGGCGGCCGCTCCAAGCACGAGGCTTTCAGCCAGGCCGTTGCCAACCTGCGCGCCACCCACCCCAGCCCGTTCTTCTGGGCTGCCTTCGTACTGCTCGACGCCGAATAGGCATTGTCACCACAGAAAACTCTTTACAAAATTTATGTATAGAGTTTTCTGTGAAATAGAAATCCGACGTATAACGTATGTTAAACAGACGGGCTGCATGAGGCCATCTGTTTAACATACGTTTGCTTTTACGCTGCTTTTTCATGCCCGAAATGCCTGGTTCGGAGGTTAAAACCGCAGGTTTTGTACTGCAAACAGTGCCACTTTTCATTGCTAAACCTATCGTTTAAGCATGCTAAGTGGCCGAGTAATGTTTTTTAACACACGCGTCTTTTCTCTTCAACCGGCATAAATGCCTATATATCAGCACGTTGACAGAAAGGCCCGTTTTCTGCGTTTTTCGGGCAAAAAGCAAGGCCGGCGCAGAAAAGCAGCATTCTGAGAGCGTCAAAATAAAAAAGTTTTCTGTTGCAGGCAGCCTGCCGCTACTTCCGGAGCGGCATTGCATGATGACAGCAAAAACTGCAATAATGCTAAAAAAAAATAATAAATATACAGCATAGCTTGCCGTATGATTTATTTTTCCTATATTTGCATAATATAGGATGCGGCTCAGCAATACAAAATCAAGAACGAAGTTTTTGTTTTGCAATGCATTCGCCTTTCGCTATATTTGCATAATATAGGATGCGGCTCGGCAATACAAAATCAGGAACAAAGTTTTTGTTTTTGCAATGCATTCGCCTTTCACTATATCCGAGAAATGAAAAACAGAACTATTAAAAATAAAAAAAGTAGGAATTATGTTGAATAAGAAGGTTGAAGAGGCGCTCAATGCGCAGATTAATGCCGAAATGTGGTCGGCATATTTGTATTTGTCTATGGCTGCCTATTGCCACGCAGAAGGCCAGCCGGGTATGGCAAAATGGTTTGAGGTGCAGTTTCAGGAAGAACAAGACCACGCCAAGATTCTGTTTAACTACATCAACTCTCGCAACGGACGCGTGGAGCTGAAGGCCATCGACGAGGTTCCGACAAAATGGGACTCAATTCTCGATGTGTTCAAGAGCACGCTGAAGCACGAGCAGAAGGTTACGGGCATGATCAACGACCTGTATGCGCTGACACACGAGCAGAACGACTTTGCTACGCAGAGCATGCTGAAGTGGTTTATCGACGAGCAGGTTGAGGAGGAAGAAACAGCCCAGACCATTATAGACAACATAAAGATGATTAAAGATAACGGATACGGCATATACATGCTCGACAAGGAGCTCGGAGCAAGAACTTACACACAGGCCGCACCGTTGAATGGTTCTCTCTAATTAAATTTAGAGCAGGTATCTTAATAAAAACAATCAGGGGAAGCCGGAGAATAAACTTGTTCTCCGGCTTTTTCTTGCCGGTTTGCCAAGACCTGCATCGCCATATAACCACCACTCGCAGACACTGAGCAGACACACAGCCACAGCAAAGCCAGCTTGCAAGGACAAGACAAACCAAAATCATCAATACACAACCTTTGCATTGCAACATAACAACAATGCGTACATCACCATACCGAATGCATTAAGCCATGATAAAGCCACTTACGCCATAAAGGTTAACCTAAACTCCTCCACGGAGCCATTGCACGGCCACACTACAACAAGTGCCTACACCATCAAGACAAACCTAAGCTCCCCCACGGGGCCATTGCGCGGCCACACTACAACAAGTGCCTACACCATCAAGGCTAACCTAAGCTCCCCCACGGGGCCATTGCGCGGCCACACTACAACAAGTGCCTACACCATCAAGGCTAACCTAA